>Ga0247610_10001065_pt1 | contig 34993 bp, 24 predicted proteins | sample 174DNAGHGhighgp2_FD_193483 | JGI IMG/M metagenome (GOLD analysis project Ga0247610, IMG submission 193483) | Sheep rumen microbial communities from Palmerston North, Manawatu-Wanganui, New Zealand - 1742 DNA GHGhigh gp2 | ecosystem: Host-associated > Mammals > Digestive system > Stomach > Rumen...
AGTACCGCATCTCGCCGCCTGTAGCCTCACCGGCATGGATCAGCGTTTGTGCGCTACCGGTAAAGACAAGTCCGTCGATTGCCGTCGGAATGGTGGTAATGACCGCATACACTTTATTTACGTGCAGTGTGCCATCCACGTATGAGATCTCATAGTTCGCTGCTCCGGCACCGTACGGCGTGATGGTATAGGTACCGGCATTATCGCCTTGCGTATAGTTGCTTGAGAACTGCACTGCAGGTTGCACGTAACCGGGTCCCTCTCCATTCACAAAGCCGGAATAGGAAGCTTGCATAAACTTCAGCGGATCACCGTAGTCAATCCACTTCTCACTCGCGGTAATCGTCAGCGGAGCTTTGGCAATAGAAACCGCCACCGTGTTGTCTGCCGGTGTATAGTCCGCGTGGGTGGCATCACCGATGACTTTAAAATATACGGTATAGTTACCGGCGTTCTTCGCTGTCGGGATAGCTGCATCCCATGCGCTGTTATCGAGCGAATACATCATCGTTCCGCCTGTTGCCGAACCGGCATTCACCAAAGCTTGTGCAACGCCCGTGTAGATCAGTCCGTCTATAGCCGTCGGAGCAGTACAAGAAGCAGGCGAACATAGTTTTGCTTCACCGTTACTATGCAGCGCAACAGTGTACAAAGCAATGTCGCTACTGAAATGTGCTGCATCGCCGTTGCCGGAAAGACCTGAAGTGAATATGCCTGCACCAACACTTTTGGTGATCCCGATCGGCTCCGTGTTGGTCAGTTCGCCGTTGATATGCAGGACATAGGTGCTATGCAGTTGGATATTCCGCTGCACCGTTCCGCTTAAGTTATCCTTGATAACCGGATTGCCGGACAGATAAACGGTTGTATTGGTGTGCTCTACGAACATACCTCCTGCGTTCACACCGATAGGCACATGATTGTTGATAATTGAACCGCCTGTGATAGTAACGGTCTCCGCGCAGGTGTAAGCATTGATATGCACACCACCGGAATTGCCTGTCGCGTAGTTATAAGAAATCTCACCGCCGTGAATCTCTAGCGTAGAGGGTGCCTGTTCCGCTATATCGGCTGTTAGTCGTCCTCCATAAAGAGAGATACCTCCGCCGTACTTGGCTCTGTTTCGGGTAATCATACCGCCGTTCATAATGAAATGGCCGTTACGAGCGATAAACACCGCACCGCCGGTCCGGTCGTTAGCTGCTTCGCCGTTACCGATCAGCGTACCGCCGTTCATTGTTGCCGTAGAGCCGTTATAGATAAAGAGTGCTCCGCCGTCATGGTAAGAAGCAGTTCTTGTATAGGTGTTGCTTCCTATACCGCCAGTGAGGTAACCACCATGGATAGTAACCGTACCGTTCTCTTCATCCAAGGTGGCAAAACCGTTTTCATCCACAGAGAACTTATGCGTGGTGGTAGGATCGCTGTCCTCCAATGTCAGAGTCGCACCGTTCACCACACAGAAGATACCTTGTGTACCTGTGTGACGGATACCGTGACCGTTGAGGTCAATGGTTCGCGTGCCACTGGTCAAATCTATGATAGCATTGTGTGTCACGTCTGCCAACAATGTTAGTGTGCTGTTGTTCTCCCAAGCAGCAAGCGCAGTAACAAAATCCGTGTAGTAAACATCAGTGCCAGACGTGGTTACTTTAGCCACATTTGCATCAGCCCAAGCCATGCTGGAGAAATAGGTCATCAGCACCGCTGTCAGCAAGAAATAGAGTTGTTTTTTAATCATAAATGTATTGTGTTTAATTATTTGCGCACAGAATTCGGCGCAAAGGTACGACTTTTTTTAAAAACATGCAAATTTTTTGCAAGAAAAAATATTTTTTTGTCAAAAAGTCCAAAATATTTGCTCTAAGAGATCGTTGTTTTTTTGACATGAGCGACCACGAAATCGTGGGCGGTTGCTCTACCATAAACCGGTAGGCATTCCAAACAGTGCCTTTACTAACGCGAAAAGCCCCTACCTAACCTCCCCCATGGAGGGGGAGGGACTCGGCATACAATGTCGGGATAACAGACGAAGGGATGAGCCCCTACCTAACCTCCCCCGTAGAGGGGCATGAGGGGGAGACGAAAAAAGTGCTCACGGGGAGCACTTTTTTTTCGTCTGCACGATAGAAAGGGGTGTGCAAACTTATCCGGTTATCCGACCTGACATCCGTTCTTGACGGGAGCGGAGACGGTGGTTACGACCAGTTTGCCATCGGCATCGACCGCCGAAAGGATCATTCCTTGCGACTCAATACCCATCATTTTGCGCGGCGGGAAGTTCGCAATAAAGAGTACCTGTTTGCCCACCAGTACCGATGGATCCGGATAGGATTGCGCAATACCGCTTAAGATGGTGCGCCCCCCCATACCGTCCTCAATCTTGAACTGAAGGAGTCGGTCGGATTTTTTCACATTCGAACATTCCAAAACAGTTCCGACACGGATATCGGCTTTATCGAACTCATCGATGGAGGTAGGTTCTTTGATGGGTTCGGGACGCCAGTTCTTGAGCGCCTCCGCTTGCGCGGCAGCTTCGTTCTCTTTCTTGATACGCTCCAAACGATCCAATTGCGCCTGAATAGCAGCATCTTCAATCTTCTCAAAGAGGAGAGATACTTCGCCCAGAGGCTGCCCGGCTGCCAGCAGATCGATGCGACCGAGATCTTCCCAAGAAGCCTCACCCCGACCCTCTCCAAAGGAGAGGGAGGAAAGACCCAGCATGGTCTTGAGTTTGGCAGAGCTGAAGGGAAGGAAGGGTTCGAAAGCGATCGCTAAGTTTGCCGCTATCTGGAGCGAGAGATGCAGGATCGTTGCGGTGCGGGCCATGTCCGTTTTTGCCAGTTTCCACGGCTCTGTATCGGCAAGATATTTGTTACCGATACGTGCAAGGTTCATCGCCTCTTTCTGCGCCTCACGGAATTTGAAGTTATTGAGCAATTCCTCGAGCGTGGCTTTGACATTCTTGAACTCTGCGATAGTCTGTTTATCATAATCAGTCAGTTCGCCACATGCAGGCACTTTGCCCTCGAAATATTTATTGGTGAGCACCAAAGCACGGTTCACAAAATTACCGTAGATTGCTACTAACTCATTATTATTACGCGCCTGAAAGTCCGCCCAAGTGAAATCGTTGTCTTTAGTCTCCGGCGCATTGGCGGTCAGAACATAACGAAGAACATCCTGTTTGCCGGGGAAATCATCGAGGTATTCATTGAGCCAAACCGCCCAGTTGCGAGAGGTAGAGATCTTATCGCCCTCGAGATTAAGGAACTCGTTGGAAGGCACATTATCCGGCAGGTTATAGCCCTGCGCTTTGAGCATAGCGGGGAAGACGATGCAATGGAAAACGATGTTATCTTTTCCGATGAAATGGATCATTCTTGTATCTTCCTGCTTCCACCATTTCTCCCACGAACCGTATTTCTCCGGCTCTTTGGCGCATAGCTCAATCGTGTTGGAAATATATCCGATCGGTGCATCAAACCAGACGTAGAGCACTTTGCCCTCTGCTCCTTCTACAGGAACCGGGATACCCCAATCAAGGTCACGCGTCACGGCACGCGGTTTGAGACCGCCGTCAAGCCATGATTTGCATTGTCCATAGACATTGGGTCTCCACTCCTTATGGTTATTCAGGATCCAATCCTCCAACCAACGCTGGTATTGATCCAAAGGCAGGTACCAGTGTTTGGTAGCTTTCTTAGCGAGCGCGTTTCCTGTTTCGGCATTGTAGGGATTGATCAGTTCGTCCGGGGAGAGTGTAGCTCCGCATTTCTCGCATTGGTCTCCGTACGCGCCCAAGGAGTGACACCTCGGACATTCGCCACGGATATTGCGGTCGGTCAGGAAATGCCCTGTCTCGGGATCATAGAACTGCTCCGAAGTCTCCTCCACGAACTGACCGGCATCATACATCTTGCGGAAATAATCCGCCGCAAAACGATGATGCGTCTCTGAAGTGGTACGCGAATAGATATCGAAAGACACTCCGAAATCCGCAAACGAACGTTTGATCAACTCGTGATAGCGGTCCACAACCTGCTGTGTGGTGATTCCTTCTTTACGAGCGCGGATAGTAACCGGAACGCCGTGCTCATCCGATCCGCAGACGAAGAGCACCTCTTGTCCTTTCAAACGCAGATACCGCGCGTAAATATCCGCCGGTACATACACTCCTGCGAGGTGTCCGATATGCACCGGACCGTTCGCATAAGGAAGCGCTGCAGTAATTAAAGTACGATTAAATGCCATATTTTGTGTAATTTTTATACTAAATGTAAAAAAAACGTTAATTTTTTTGCATATATCAAAAAAAAGTTGTACTTTTGCGGTCGCAAAAAGTGGTATTACCTTTTCGATGATTTCAAAATCGGGTGCAAAGGTACTACAAAAAATCCAAATATGCAAATAAAATCCTGTTTTAATTTGCTATTTGCACGATTTTGCGAACGGAGCTTCGGGGGAATGCCGCAGGCAGGCGGAGTCCGAAGGTACTACAAAAAAATGAAAAATACAAATATTTCGGTGAAAAAACATCAAACATATTGGGTTTTGTTACTCACATTGCTTGTTAGCGGAAGTATACAGGCAAAAGTAACTAACTGGCTGGGCGGTTATGCTCAGGTGGGAGAATGGACATTACTTCCTAAGGAAAGTGAGTTTGGTCCCAGTTTCGGAGGAGTAGGCGGTTTGGGCTTCTTGTATGAGATGCAGGCAGGCGGCACCTATAGTCCGACCCGCTTCCTATTGAACTTCGGCGTGGGCGCGCAGGGAGGTATGACGAGTTTCAGCCAATCGAGCAACATGACCGCAACGTTGATGAACCAGACCGATTTGGATGGGGATAATTTCAATTATGTCTATGAGTTGACCGACCGACATGACCGATACACCAATGTGGCGGTTCAGATTCCGCTCATGATCGGCGTCCAACATCGTAAGTTCTATATGCTTGCCGGAGCCAAAGTGGGTGCAAACATGTGGACGAAGACCCATTCGACCGCTTTGCTGACCACCTATGGCGTATATCAGCAGTTCGATGAGCACCGCAGCATGCCTGAATATCAATTCTTTGACAATATGCCTATTAGCGGCGGCGTGCGTACCAGTCTGAAATTGGATGTGGATCTCAGCGTCGAGATAGGAGGCCGTTTGGGCATGGTAACGAGCGCAGTCGGTTATGATGTACCGAAACGCAAAGTAGAATACCGTCTGGCAGCGTTTATGGACTATGGTTTGATGGATATACATTACCATCGCGACCAGTTGCCGTTGGGTACTTACAATCCGGCTAACCGCTCGCAGATCCTGCCGATTGAGGGCAATTTGTCGTATAACTCGGGCTCTACGTATCCGGTCTATAAAACGACCTCGATGGTGGATAATTTAGTAATGAACGATATTATGTCCGTCAGCAATTTTGCGTCATCGGTCAATAATTTAGTAATCGGATTGAAGTTCACGATCCTTTTCCAATTGCCGGAACCGGCTCATTGCGTACTCTGTCAGGATGCATACCGCTCCTCCGCCAGGTCATACGGTGGCAGTCGAGGATTGCAGTATGAGGAATAATTCGTCCTCTTTTATTTCCCGTATTTTACCGGCTGATGCGATGGAGATAAGTCCGGTCTCTTCGGACACGACTATACAGGTCGCGTCCGTTTTTTCTGTCAGACCTAAAGCAGCACGGTGACGCAAGCCATAATGACGCGGGATGGTCTGATCCTTGCTGACCGGCAGAATACAAGCCGCAGCCAACATCTTGTTATCACGAATAATGAGAGCCCCGTCGTGCAAGGGGGTGTTTTTAAAGAATATATTCTCAATCAGACGGGAGGACACGTGGGCATCCAATCGTTCGCCGGTATCGACAATCTCCTTAAGACTGCCAGCGCCCGCCAAAACGATCAACGCACCGGTCTTGGAAGAAGCCATGTGACGGCAGGCTTGTGTGATCTCCACAATCTGTTGTCGAGCCGCTCCTTCGCCCTCGGGCGTACGTCTGCGCAATAATTGCCAAGAGGAAAAACGCGATCCCACGCGGTAGAAAAACATACGTATCTCTTCCTGGAAAATGACGATCAGCGCAATCGCTCCCACCGAGATAATCCGGTCAAAGAGCGCCCCGGTAAGGTCGAGTTGGAAAACAAAACTGACCAAGAACCACACTACGATGAACGCCAAGATACCCCAGAAGAGGTTCGCGGCACCTGTGCGACGCAGCAAACGATAGGTCTCATACAATATACCGGCTACCAGCAATATATCTATCGCGTCTTTGAATCCAAAAGAAAAAGCTAAGAAATGCATATTATTTTTTTTTTCGGGATTACGGAATTACGGGATTACGGAATTAGGGGATTACGTCATCACGAGAGTTGTTCAAATAATTTTATCGTCTGAGCCGTCTCTCTGACATCGTGCGTACGGAGGATGGTGGCACCATGCTCCATGGCGTACAGTTGCAAAGCCTGTGTGGCGCATAGACAGGTCTCCGGCGTAAGTTCCAAAGGACGGTACACCATTGATTTTCGGCTGACGCCCACCAAAACCGGACGTTCATAGCCCCTCAGTCTGTCCAAATGACGCATACACGCGTAGTCTTTCTCCGGACTGCCGATAAACCCAAAACCGGGGTCAAGGATTAGATCCATGTCTGCTAATTCGGGATGTTTCTCCGGCAAACGGAGATCGCCTCTGAGCGTCCATATATAAGGTACGCCGTACGCACGTACGATGTTATACATCGCTTCACAACCACCGGAGATATCGTTGATGATCATTTTTCCGAACTGCTCCAAGGCCCGACGGGCGATCTCAGGGCGGAAGGTGTCCAGCGAGAGCGGAACCTCGGGCAAGGAGGATCGGATAGCCGTCAAAGCGGGCTCCAAACGTTCCCATTCTCCTTCCTCATCCACCGGCGTACTACCCGGGCGCGTGGAGCATGCACCGATATCCAGAATGGATGCTCCACTCGCAACGGAATCGTGCGCCCAAGCCACCAAACGGGCGGGGTCACTTATTCGCGACGCGGCGTAAAAACTGTCCGGCGTGACGTTACCTATAGCCATAATTTGCACTTTCACGCTGCAAAATTACAAAAAAAACTGCAAATATGCAAAAAAAAGTGATAAAAATTTGCGTATGTGCAAAAAAAGTAGTACATTTGCAGGCTGAAACGTGTGTGCGTGCGGGTACACATGTAAAAAATACAAATAAGAATATTACAAATCTATCAAAAACAATATGAAAAGTGTAGTTAAGTATCTTTTGATTGTTTCGGTGGTAATGGGTGCAGTAGCGTGCAATAAGCGTGAGCTCAACACCCGCGTGAGTAACACCACTGGTTGGAGTTACTTCGACCGCAAGTCCACAAATTTCGAGGCCAATGAAGGTGTAGGCAATGTGAACCCTCCCGGAATGGTTCCTATCCAGGGTGGTGTTATGTCGCTGGGTCCCAAAGACGAGTTCCTGACCACCTCCATTAACAACGAGGCACGCCAGATCACGGTGAGCTCGTTCTACATGGATAAATACGAGGTAACGAACCTGAACTGGAATGAGTACCTCCACTGGTTGGATTTCGTATATGGTGCAGTAGCTCCCGAGTTGGTTAACAAAGCCCGCCCCGATCACAAAGTATGGCGTGAGGATTTGGCGTACAACGATCCGTACGAGGACAACTATTTCGAGCATCCTGCATTCTCGTTCTATCCGATAGTAGGTGTGAGCTGGGATCAGGCGATGAAATACTGCCAATGGCGTACCGACCGTGTGAACGAAATGGCGCTGATCAATTGCGGTGCTATGCAGATTCCTGATTTCCAGGGATTGGCTTACGAGTTCGACGAGAGCGAAGTAGAGGATTGGCAGAACGAGCATCCCGGATATGAGTTGATGGCGGTAGAGAGACCGAGCGACGAGGATCCGAACGAGATGACTACAATCTATCGTTTGCCGTATGAGTATATCCGCGATAAGTTTGTCTTCAATACCGATAAATATCTTTTGGATGATACGTATGTACCTGAGTATGGTCGTCATCCGATGCGTGACAGCTATGACGCAGAGCGCAAGGTTACGATAGCCGACGGTATTTTCGTAACCGGTTATCGTCTGCCGACCGAGTCAGAGTGGGAGTTTGCCGCATACGCACCGGTAGCGGGCGAGGACGGTTTGACTATTGAGGGTAAGATCTATCCGTGGTCGGGTTATCATCCGCGTGATATGAGTAAGAAGAACCTCGGACAGATGCAGGCTAACTTCATCCGTGGACGAGGCGACATGATGGGTGTCAGCGGTGCTCTGAACGACCGTTATGTAATCACCAACCCGGTTGATGCATTTGAGCCTAACGATTTCGGTCTGTATAACATGGCAGGAAATGTGAACGAATGGGTAATGGATGTCTATCGCGAGACGACGTTCCAAGAGTTCACCGAGTATAACTCCTATCGTGGTAATATCTTCAGCCGTCCTGTTTTGGATGAAGATGGCAAGTACCAGATCGACTCTTTGGGTCAAGTACTCATTACTTGGGGTAAAGAGGACGATAAGCGTGACGTCTTAGATGGTGATTTCGCCAGCTTGCTGGATACCGATTATCCTTTGGATACGACCGGTATGTCCAACCTGACCGAAGGACGTGAATTCAAGACGGACCCGACCGATATTCTGGCTCCGAGCGTAACCAAGACCAGCCGCGTGTATAAGGGTGGCTCATGGGCTGACCGTATTTTCTGGCTCAATCCTTCTACCCGTCGTTATTTGGATCAAGACAAAGCATCGTCTAAGATCGGTTTCCGTTGCGCTATGTCCACTCTGGGCGATCAGATCCCCGGAACGCCGGTTCAGAGATAAAGGTTGAAAGTTGATAGTTGATAGTTGAAAGATTTAATTTTTTAGAGATATGAATTTTCCTGGAGATATTCGCTATACGAGCGAGCACGAATGGATTCGTGTAGAGGGAGACGAAGCGTTTGTAGGTATAACCGACTACGCACAGTCTGAGTTAGGAGAAATAGTGTTTGTGGATGTCCCGACCTTAGGCGAGACCGTTGGTCAAGGTGAGGTATTCGGTAGCATTGAGGCAGTTAAGACCGTGAGCGATCTGAATATGCCGGTAACGGGCGAAGTGTTGGAGATCAACGGTGCGTTGGATGCGCAACCGGAGTTGGTCAACAACGACCCGTACGGCGAGGGATGGATCATCCGTATTGCTGTAAAGGATGCTGCAGAGTTGGAGTCGCTAATGGACGCGAAGGCGTACGAAGCAAGTCTATAACGCGCACGCACGTATATATAAGGAGAAGCGGCCTTTGAGGTCGCTTCTTTTATATTACTCTTCGCTGAAATGGACGAGGACGTGGCGATAGGAATTGAAGATTTTGGATTTGGAGACGAAGCCGAGATATCGCCGATCGGCATCAATAACCGGCAGATTCCAAGCGCCGGTGTCTTCGAAGGTCTCCATGACTTTGTCCATCGGTTGATCAAACCGCAATACCGCGGCGGGGGAAGTCATGAGTTGTGAGACCGTGAAGCGGTTATAGAGCCGCGGCTGAAACATGATATTACGCACCTCGTCGAGCAGCAGAATACCTTTGAGTCGTCCGTCATTATCGATGACGGGGAAGATATTGCGCTTGCTGGTAGAAATGACCTTAACGAGTTGACCGAGAGTCATTTCCGGAAAGACGGTAACGAAGTCCGTTTCAAGGACATTATCCATCTTCAGGAGCGTGAGGACATTGCGGTCTTTGTTATGCGTCAGGAGTTCCCCTTTCTGCGCCAAACGCATCGCGTAGAGCGAGTGGGGCTCAAACAGCATAATCGTCAGGTATGAGATGACGCTAACGATCATAAGAGGCATGAAAAGATGATAGCCTCCGGTGAGTTCGGCAATCAAGAAGATACCCGTCAAGGGTGCGTGCATGACTCCGGACATGAGTCCAGCCATACCCACGAGGGCAAAGTTAGCTTCCGGAACCATCAGCCCCGTGAGGTTCATAATGCGGGCGGTGACAAAGCCCGTAATAGCTCCCATGAAGAGTGAAGGTGCAAATATACCTCCGACTCCACCGGCTCCGTTGGTAGCCACAGACGCCACAATCTTCAAAAGAATAATAGCGCCAAAGTAAGCGATGATGATGGATTGGAAAGAGAAAGGCGAGAGGTGGTTTGCCGGATCAACATAGCTCTCAATAGGGCTATTGGCGAGGGCGCTGAGACTGTCTCCGTTGATGAGTTGGCGGATCACATCATATCCTTCGCCATAAAGTGGCGGGAAAAGGAAAATCAGGATACTAAGCGTACCGCCTCCGACGAGCAGTTTGAGCCACATATTACTGATATGATGCTTCATCCATTGCTCGAGCGAATTCATTCCGCGCGTAAAATAAAGGCTGACGAGTCCGCAGATAGCGCCTAAGATGATATACCAAGGGATTCGTTGCACCAGGAAGGGTTCCGCCGTATGTAGCGGGAACATGGGGTCTGTACCGGTTAGGATATACGAGATAGCAGTAGCCGTAACCGAGGAGATCAGTAACGGGGCGACCGAGGTCATGGTCAAATCCATCATCAGTACTTCAAGGGTAAAGACCAAACCGGCGATAGGCGCTTTGAAGATACCTCCGATAGCGCCGGCTGCACCACAACCGATCATTAGCATCATCGTTTTTTGGTCCAAACGGAACGCTTTAGCGAGGTTTGAACCAATCGCAGCTCCGGTCAACACGATAGGCGCCTCCGCTCCGACTGATCCACCAAAACCGATCGTCAATCCCGATCCTACCACCGAGGACCACATATTATGCGCCTTGATGATGGATTTGCGTTGAGAGATCGCATAGAGGATCTTGGTTATACCATGGGATATATCGTCCCGCACGATGTACTTGACAAAGAGCGCCGCTAAGGTAATACCGATGACCGGCGTAATGAGATACCACCAGGTTCGTCCGTCAGCAATCAGTTGCCCTTCCACGAGCTGCTGGATCAGATGAATAAACGTCTTGAGCAGCGCAGCTGCCGCCGCCGAGAAAGCGCCGACGAAGAAAGAGAGCAAAAGCACCAATTGCTTTTCGCTAATATGGTGCTCACGCCATTCTATGATTTTATCATAGAAATTTGATATTGGAGATTTGACATTGGACATTGGAGATTGGAGATTAGTGATTGGAGATTTATTCATCCCAACCAATACCTTTGTATTTATCCAAATCCCACTCTTCTTCCACCTCGTTGAGATAGATGGTTCCTTCCTCTTCGAATGGGTCATCTGCCGTCTGATCCTTGTCCTCTTTCTCAATGACGGTTACATCAATCGGGGCATGAGAGATCTCGATGACTTGGTTCTGCTCTTTATTGAGTTCCTCCCAGAGAGCATCCTTGAGTTCGTCAATCCCCACACCGGCTACCGAGGAGACAGGTATCACTTCGATGCCGATTTGGGATTTGATCCGGTCTATTTGCGAATGGATATCCGGCAATTCATTCCCTTCCTCATCCAAGCGCGGAAGATCACATTTGGTGATCGCCAAGATGCGTGCTTTGGTCAGCAGTTCGGGATTATATTGCTCCAATTCGTTGAGGAGAATCCGGTACTCTTTGAGGATATCCGGGCTGGTAGCAGGCACCATGAAAAGGAGCACGGCATTGCGTTCAATATGACGAAGGAAGCGCAGTCCGAGTCCTTTCCCTTCGCTCGCTCCTTCGATAATACCGGGTATATCCGCCATACAGAACGAACGTCCGTCACGATAGGAGACAATACCGAGTTGGGGAGTTAAGGTAGTGAAAGGATAATCGGCGATCTCGGGTTTAGCAGCCGAAACGATGCTGAGCAAGGTGGATTTACCCGCATTGGGGAAACCGACCAAACCCACATCGGCGAGCACTTTGAGTTGCATGATCACGGTGCGTTCCTGAGCGGGTTCACCGGGTTGTGCATAGCGTGGTGCCTGATTGGTAGCCGTACGGAAATGCCAGTTGCCTAATCCTCCCCGACCACCTTTGAGCAGCACGACGCGCTCGTTATGCTCCTTCACTTCACAGATATATTCCCCCGTTTCTCCGTCGTAAACGACCGTTCCGCAGGGTACTTCGATGATCTTGTCCTCTCCATCTTTACCGAAGGAGCGGCTCTGCCCACCTTTACCGCCATCGGTAGCCATGATATGCTTCTGGTATTTCAGATGCAACAAGGTCCACAGATTGCGGTTACCACGTAAAATGACCGAACCGCCTTTACCTCCATCTCCGCCATCGGGTCCTCCTTTAGGAAGATACTTGGCACGATGAAGGTGCATGCACCCTGCTCCACCCTTTCCGGAGCGGCAGTAAATCTTTACGTAATCGATAAAATTAGCAGCCATAAAAATATTTACGATTTGGTCATTTTTGCTATTCAGATCATTCAGACCTTTTACGCCTAACAGCGATCAATGATCCGCATGATCTGCAGGAATACATCCGCCATCGAATGATTACCGTTCACGGCGAAGTAATTGCCGTTATGGAGGTAATAATGTGCGATGGGTTCCGTTTGCTGGTGATAAACAGCGATGCGATGACGAATGGTATTGAGGTTATCATCCGCCCGTCCGCTCACTTTACCCCGCTCTATCAGACGCTGAATCAGAAGTTGCTCGTCCACGAGGAGATCAATCATGATGGCCTCCATGTCGTATTTTTGGAGCAGTTTGGTCAGCGACTCAGCCTGCGATACGGTACGCGGATAGCCATCAAAGATGGTACCTTTGCAATCCGCAGGAAGGGAAGCGATATAATTCTCTATGACCCCGTACATCATTTCGTCGGGCACCAAGTTGCCTTGCGAGATGAGTGCGTCGATTTTTTTGCCAAGCTCTGAACCCTTGGCGATTTCTGCGCGCAGGACATCTCCGGTAGAGAGATGTTGTACGCCGTATTTTTGTGCTATAAATGCCGATTGAGTACCTTTACCGCTCCCCGGCGCTCCACATAAAATAATATTAAGCATAATGTGATGTACAAAGGAACAATGTACGATGTACAAAGTGTCCCAAAATTAAATAAACAGACAAAACGAGTTGCTCCGCAAAATGAGCAACTCGTTTGCAAAGCTACATAGCTTGATTAGAGAGCATATTTAGCACCCAGTTTAGCCTTAACAGCTTTCTTAGCGGGAACGTTGATGATCTCACCGGTACGCGGGTTCTTAGCTTGACGAGCAGGTTTCTCAACCACAGAAAGAGTAGCGTAACCTACTACCTGTACGTTCTCGCCATTCTTGAGAGCCTCTACAGAAGTCTCGAGAGCTGCGTCAATCACTTTTGCTGCCAATGCTGCAGATACTCCAGCCTTTGCTGCTGCTGCCTTTACAAGTTCTGATTTGTTCATAACTTTGTTTGTTTTTAGTTATTAATAAAGTGAATTATTTGTTCCTAACTTGGAATACGAGCGCAAAATTACAAAAATTTTTTTATACTGCAAACATTTTAGGCAAAAAAATGCGCTTTTTATGCAAAAAAATAGCATTTTCTTCATTTTCTTGCACTTTTTATGTGCATAATTGAAAAAAAAGCAGTAATTTTGTCGTCGGAATTGACTTGCAACACAAAGAGCAAATATTGAATTTATGAGAAATATACCTACAGTTACGCGCTATCTGTTGATAGGCAATTTTATTGTTTTTTTCCTGAGCTACATTTTACAGCGTTGGGGGATTGATTTGGATGGTTTGTGCGGTCTGCATTATTGGGGGGCATCCACGTTCCATTTTTGGCAACCATTGACTTACATGTTCCTGCATGCAAACTTCAGCCATATCTTCTTTAACATGTTCGCCGTATGGATGTTTGCCCCGATGATCGAGAACGAATGGGGTTCTCGCCGGTTTGCGATCTATTATCTGGTCTGCGGTCTTGGAGCCGCGGTTATTCAGGAGTTAGTATGGATGGCGATGTTAGGCAATATGAGCGCCTATTATAGCCCGGAGGCATTAAGTTATTACGCATCGATGCTGAATACGATCGGAGCATCGGGAGCGGTCTTCGGAATATTATTTGCTTTCGGTTGGCTGTATCCGGATGTACCGATGTACATTCTGTTCATTCCGATTCCTATACGTGCGCGCATTTTCGTTATTATATATGCGGCGATCGAGCTCTTTACCGGCATCGCGGATGTAATGGGTTTGGCGGGCAGCAATGTAGCCCATTTTGCTCATTTAGGCGGTATGCTGTTTGGGTGGCTGCTGATCCTGTATTGGAAAAAGATCGGATGGGGCGAACCGAAGATCTTCAAACTATGGGATAAGATCAAACATCTGACCAATCGCCATCAGCGCTTAGATAGTACGGATGACAAGTTCAAAGACTATCATTACCAAAAGAGGTTGTGAGAGACGGGGAAAGAATCCATAGACAAGTGGCTATCACGTCCGTAATGATCCCTTAATGATACCGGCTATCGTCTAGGATTACCCTTACTTTGGTCTTAGTTGGGTCCTTGTTGATAGCGGGAATCTTGCACTCGGAACTAAAGTCCCGAGAACAGGACGAAAAAGGGAATATGAACGAGGGTCGATTCAATCGACCGAAAACAACCAAGAAAGACAATATACTATTCCTACAACAAATCATGCTGACCCAGATTTTTGAGGGAAACAAGGGAACGCATTCAGAGGGAAAGACAACAATGAAGTACACAAATTTGTAGATCACAAGTTTGTGTACTTCATTAGTAGGGATCCTTCGAGCGACTCTTTAGAACACTTCCGTACGGCGTTTTATAACCGGATGAGGAGGAGTAGTATTCATACTCGAATCCATGATTCTGGGTGCCTCAATGGAAACGATCTCCATTTGAGGTAAAATATACAATTTTTTGCTCATATACATTTATTTTACTAATTGTCCTTCGATGGTATAAACTTGATCACCACGAATGATGAATACCTGATTGTTGATAAGCACTTTGCGCGTTTCACCCTGTGCATCCACAACCGCCTCTTCCACATCGGTAGTTACTTTCGGAGCCGCCACAATGCGGAGCGCATAACTGGAGGTTGTACCTTGCTCAAATACACCGGTGTACGGGCCATAGGTGAGATTCCAAATGACACGTCCATCTTTGGTCAGATAGAGCATATCCTCGTCACTTGGCTGAGCCGCCAAAGAGAGCGTATAATCGCCTGTGGCAGGCACAAAGATGCCTAAAGGATAGTTGGCTTTGCCGTTATTCGGAGCAACTACATTGACGCAAAGTTTCTCATTATAGCGGTTCACCCAGAGTTGTGGACGCATAGTACTCATACCCATACGTACCAAGTCAGTACCGATGATATAGGTATCTTCCTCTTTGTCCTCATCCATACGGATGATGACATCATCGGTCGATTCGCCGCCTTCACGAGCAATCAGTACTTGATAGTGCGAGTCTAAATCATGGCTCTCACGCAAACGGCGGCGTACCGGTGAAGGAGAACTATAAGACGGTTCTACCACCAAAGTCTGCGGTGTCGGTACCTGAGCAAAGAACGCCTGACCTAAGATAATATCCTGCGAATCAAGGAATATCTTCCGATAAGGATCACTCGAATCCTCCGAATAGTCGGGGTTATACTCCCACGCTATACTCGATGCTGTTCCGAGACCATCCATGTTCGCATGGAAGACTGCCGGGTTGGCAATACCGTTCCAGTTGGCGTCCGAAGCATTATCCGTCGTAGCAGCATAGCTTTTTACTTTCACAGAAGTATTCAGCAAAGCCTTTCCTGCTACTTTGGTAAAGCGGAGCGTTGTTACATCGCGTCGGGTGTTCGCAATCATGTACAACTTACCCGGATAGAGGAATTTTTTCGCTCCCTCGTCATTCTCAACATATTTCCAGCAACTGGCATCTTTACCGGATGTTGCACGAACAGAGCCATCGTAGTAAAGGATATCGTAGTCATCCTTTTTGCTGGTCTGGCCATACTGCATCGTTTGACCGTCAAACTGAATCTGAGATGCATCTACTTGGAACGGCACGGAGAACGCATACCAAGTATGGTGCTTGAACACCTTGCCCGCGCCACGTGTCAGATCGAAATACACATTGTCGGCTACAACATTTCCGACAACCTCTCCTGAGTTCTCCGGGGAAGCCTCGATCACGAGGTCATTGGTCGTCAATGTACGACCGGATACTACATTCAGTGAACCATTGGTATGGACAGTCGTAGTTACTACGGTCGAGTTATTAGACACATTGATCTCCTGAATTTCTTCGCTATCATTATCGCCAATTACCAATTCAGGTTTCGCGCGGAATTGCGCATAGATAGCACCTACGTTGTATTTGAATGTAGTTGCGGTAGTTATTGCATCTCCTCCGACCGGCTTAGAGAACCAGCCCACGAAGTCATTTCCTTCTTTGGTAGCCTCCGGCATGACATCCAAACCTAATGTACCGCCATAGATGATGGTCACGGGGTCTTGGTCGCAAGTACCGCCATTGGTGGCTGCGTCAAAGGCAATGGTATAGGTAATACAATCATATAGATACTCTACCACCAAGGAACCATCTGCAAGGATTTGTACTATCTGTTTTGCCGGAGTGCGATACCCCTCATAGGATTTCGTATCGGGTGTCACGTATGTATCAGAAGTACCTGTCAGTTCGTCTATCTCCGCCGGTTCCTCCGGATAAGTGCCATCCATATTCTGTTTGAAGTGCTTAACTACATACGCCGTATTGGTGTTCGGTGTCCATTGCGCGGTGTAAGTCAAGTTGTTATCCGGCATCGTAGTAGCAGGAGTGGTGTTCCATCCAGTGAAGGTGTAGCCTTCACGCGTTACATTAGCGTTTGTTGGAGCCGTGATTGTGGCGCCATAGTTCACAGAGCCATAAGTATAGGATCCGCTTATTGCTCCGCCATTAGCATCCCATGTCAGCGTGTTGCTATGTACCGTATAATGCGCATAATAGGTCACATGTCCCGTCACTACGGTCTCCGCGGTAATCTTATTTCCTCCCTCTGTGGCTGTAAACCAGCCATCGAAATCATAACCCGCCTTAGTAACTTCTTCGGGCAGTGTACCTACGGTAGCCGAACCGGTTGCTTCCACACGCGTGAGTTCGGTCGCGCATGTGCCCCCGTTCGCGTTCCATGTAATAATATATTTCTTTGCTGTTGTCGCAAAATGTGCATAATAGGTAGCTGCAGCAGATACACTCGGCAGAGCTGATCCTTTTGCCCATTCTGCACTCTCTGCATCCGCAGCCGAAGCCCAACCGTCAAACTCGTAGGAGTTATCGCCGTCATCGTCTTTACGCGGCTCTAATCCGTTATAGACAGCCTCAGCGCCTGCATTCTGCAAAGTAGATTGTAGCTCTTCGCCGTTCATAAAGGTTATGAGATATGCCTCTGCTACCTTGTACTTATATTCCGGATAGTTCTCGTCTGGACAATTACCGGAAGCATTGGTCAGCGTAATAATGGATTTAGGGCTTGCGAAGTCTGCGAGTTGACCGGCTGCCGTATAATAGTAGTATCCTCCGTTTACTTTAATTTCCGCTACCGTACTAAGGTTAGTTATTTTTCCATTATTTGCTGTTCCTGAAGTTACTTTGAATTTTCCTCCATTGATAGTTACTTTGGGCGTTGAAGTGGCAGCATCATACCCCTCTGCACTAGATTGAGTAACTGCAGCTCCAGCAGTGAATCCGAACGCATCAGTTGTCTTAGAATAGATTGCAAATACACCATCATTAACCGTTACCTCTCCTGCGCTGGCATAGTTACCGGCATAATAACCACTATTTGCAGATGTAATAGCGCGCGTATTTCCATCAACCCGAATACCGCGTGCATTGGTCCCTGTTGTGGTTTCTACGCTGAATGTACCGCCATTAACAAATACTTTCGGATTATAGGGACGTCCCGTCTTATCTTCAGGTTGAACTCCATTCGCATAAATCATTTGTGCTATAGTGGTTGCTTTAACGACAAAGTTAGGTGTACCTTTAACTGTGGTCGTACCATCTTGCGCAAATAATCCATATGCTGTCGATCCTGTTGATAATACCTCAAACTTTGTTTCTTTTGCATCCGTAGAAACGGTAACCGTTCCTTTTGACTGAATACCATACGTATTTCCTGCTCCGTTTACCTTAAACGTTCCACCTGATATATTGGCAACACCAAGGTATGATTTATTAATGGTATTCGGCTTCTTATTTTTCATTGTATGTGTACCTTGCACAAATACACCAATAGCCGTCGTTCCTTTGGCAATTACATTAACAGTACCACCAGTCATCGTTAATGTACCATAATATGGAGTGGTTGTTGCCTCTACATATATACCACGTGAAGTGGTCGATTCTGTTGTCGCATTTATTATACCACCTGATATTTCAGCTTTACCGCCGCAGACATACACACCGATTGAGTGGGTTTTAGCAGTAGTTGTTGCACTAATGGTTCCTCCTTTAATCTTAGCGATTGTAGATGTGTTCGTTGTTCCTTGTATATCGACACCGCGAACACTATAAGGACTTTTCGCTTCTACTTCACCATTATTCATAGTAAACGCTTTCCCTGCTCCCACAGTAATAGCACTCGCCATTCCTGTGTTAGAATTAGTGGAATACGTAAATGCATTTTCTACATACAATTTACCGCCATTTAGAACTAGAGAACCATTTGAAACATATATACCATGCCAACGTTGTGAATTGCTTGCTGTCGTTACAGACGCGAGCAAACGCAATTGTCCTGTACCGTAACCACTATTATCTGTAATTGTAAAAGTAGAACCGGCACCATTTAGATTGCACATTTTAACCTCAGCAGCAGTACCGGATGCCGTCACATGGATGGTTGCCGTATGTCCGTTCAGGTCAAGCGTACAAGTGGTATTAGAACCTGTAAAAGTGAACGGATTTACCGTCTGCGTGAAATCCCGCAGGAATTTGATGGTTGCATTCTTTTTTGCAGAAGCAATCGTGAAGGCATCTACTAATGAGAATAGATTACGCTCTTCATCGCCATACGTTACGGTTACATAAGGCAATGCAACAATCCATTCCCCATCGACATACTCGTAGTAAGTTTTCACGTTCTGTTCGTTAGTGGTATAGAAGAACGGATCATCTTCCCCACGCTCTACACGCATCCACTCGCTATTATACCAGATATATGTTCCTCCTTCTACTACGTTATACGTTTTAGATTCTCCATCATAAGGAGTTGCCTCATGCCAGTTACATCCCTTGAAGCAGATGTAGTATTTGCCCCCCGCATCCCTGTATGCTGCATCTACATCATTCGGAGTCAGCGCGATAAACGTACCATCCACCAATGCCTTGTTACCATCTTCAAAGGGATACAAACAAGTCTCGTCGTCTATGGCTACGGGATCGGAAAAGACACAACCGACTTTGGTATAGAGTTTATTATCCGAGCCACTATAACCATTAGTCCTTTCGTCCGGAATAAACTGGGTCCAAGCGTTGTTCTTGGTATAATTGTAAATAATACCATCGGCAGCGTTATAGTTATCAGTACAAGTTTCATCCTGCTCAACATTCGCCCATTTGTAACCAGCCTCCAGGCTCGTCTTGTCCGTGGAATAAACCGCCAACGTATCCACATCATCGCCTGTATTCCCTTCGGACATATAGGTAAAGTCGTATGTATGATCGGCTTTCTCGTTCTCTTTGCCATCAATGAACCAACGACCATTTACATTATGGAAAGTTTCTGACGCGATAGAGCGGGTATAGGAACCATCCTCATTGTGGAGATTGACGGCTGTTACAGGAATACTGTCTGGGTGAACGTCTGTTTCGTAATAACCGGTGCTAAGTACGGCATCTAATGCCTTATCAGCTTCTGCTAAAACTGAGGGGAAAGTGATTTCTCCACCACCTGCACCCATAATATCTGCACCTCCGGCTGTTGAATATAGTTTTCCTTTAATTGTCAATTGTCCATCGACTATGAATTGAGCATCATCTAATAGTTCTTTTGAAGAACCATTTCCTCTATTTTTATGATTGGTAAGAATATTATAGGTATTACCATAATTTCTAAAATACTTGCTCACCACAAACAAGCCCCAATCATCTTTGTCGTACATATAGATATTTGCGCCCTCATCGATAATGATGCTTGCATCCTTTTTGATTTCGACTTTTGCTCCGGGTTGCAAAACCATATTCTTGCTTAACGTGACATTGCTATTTGTCAGTATTACGTGCATATTACTGGAGATAGGCAAGTCAAATGCGTCTGATGAGATGCTCCCTATCACAGGTAGACCTTCGATGGTTATTGCGTCCAGATTTGCAGTTCCGCTCAGTTCATAACAAATCAAATCGGTGGTGGGGTCATACCATTTACGAACCAATGATTCGTTATCAATTGTTTTGAATAATCCTTCATTTCCAATCATTGTCGCAGACACAGGATTATCTTGAGAACTTGCATAAACTACAGAATAGCATTTATCAGCCGCACCATATTTAATAGATAGTGGTACTTCGATATTTTGCGTGAAGTAACTTTGGAATGGAAAGAAACTGGTACCACTCATATTGAGACATGCACTACCTCCACGCCAGTCACCGAATGCCAAGTTTTCCCATACCGTGGTTCCATTATTGGCTGTGATAGTTCCTGCATCCACTGTATTGTTCCCTTGATCCATATCCTGACCCTTTATAAAGCCCCATACATAAAGAGAGGAATGGTCATTAAGTTCAATATGACCACCATGTGACATATCAATTACGCCACATGCACCGGTTGTATATCCCGAAGGGTGACCTCCGCCTCCGGAACCGATTTGACCTCCGACACAAATAGTGCTACTCCCCACACATGTGATATTTACACCAGCCATCAACGTGACCGTTCGATATGGAGCCAGTGGCTCAGGGTCAGATTGATCATTTATCGTTACTATTTTTGGTGTTTTTTGATTTTTATTTTCATTATTGTATGGTACGAGTAATGTTACAGCATCCGGAATAACATAGCTTTCTTCCCCATCTACTAAGTCCGAGCCATCAATTACACAGTCAACCATAGGAATGATTGTTTGCATTGCTTGCGCAGCCATTAATGCTGCTCTGAAACCAGGATAAGTTAGAGATGTTTCTTTTATAAGAAACTGCGGAAGAGAAGAACTAACAAAATGAGCCCCCACACTCACACTTGCCGAGAAGGTCATCTCATAGGGATTGGCATTACCCAAATCTTGTATATTACCCGATTCGTCTACTTGATACCAACCAGCAAAAGTGTAGCCTTCAGCCGGAGTAGCGGTCACTATAACCGCATCCTCAATAGTTATTGTTTGGTTAGTAGCCGATATAGTAGTATTATCTCCATTGTAATTTACCACATATTGACCTTTCTCATTAGGAGCTAAAAAGGTTATGTCTTGAGGCTCTATTTTCTCAAAGAACGCATATAAAGTAGCTTCCCATGGAGAACCCGGATCCTCATGGTCTTGATGCCCATTATAATCTTTTTCTTCTCGTTCAGCATAAGGAATCGTCACGGCCACCGTATATGAAGCCGAAGAGGAAACTATCTCATCCTTGTTATTAGTGGTGCTCCAACCAGCGAACAAATAGCCCGGTTCACGCGTTGCTGTAAAGGTTAGAGCCTTTGTGTGACCTTCCTGCGTAGCACCGCAGTTCCATTCGATATACGCTTCATCGCCATCGTTTGTACCCGACGCCGCAGAGGTGGCAGTTACGTTTGTTTGATCACTTGCCGTTACTGCCACTGATCCATGTCCTCTGGTTACAATATGGATTTTTGCATAGTCTGCTACATCGACGGGATCATCGCCTAAACAACCAGAGGAATAATAGTGACTTCGTCTCGGACCAAGACGATTTGCCAAAGTCGTAGAGTCATTCGGATCCACGATATCGCCTGCCTCACCCCGAGTAAAGGACATACCGATTATGCAGAACACAGCCAACAACAGACCAATAGAAAGGGCTGTCAGTTTTGTACTACTTAAAAATAATTTTTTCTTACTCATATCTTTATTTGTTTTTATAAAATCTTCTATTTCTTTATATGTCAGCATTTTCAGATGTTGTTATTGGGTGCGACACCTATGCAATACCTATGCAATACCTATGCAAGTCGTAGGTAACTCGTATTACCAACACCTAAAAGCGGTAACCCGCATTGAGTATTCATTACTCATATCATGCCATGTGGCATTCAATCCAACGTCATTACACTTTTGCCGTCAGGCAAGAGGAGCGTACGTTGGTGCGGCAACAGGGTGTCACCATTTATATCAATATCCGAATCAACACATATTTAACAAAGGGTAATATTGTTTCATCATGCGAGCCAAAATCATCATACTTACGATATACTTTCGCAGAGCTTAACTCTTTTAGTTTTGTTTCCACAAACTGAGATTGCGTAATAGGCATGATACAATCCGTTGTGCTGTGGAATAAATAAACCCTATTCCATTTCCCTATTTGATCATAAGGGATAAACGACATTTTCTTTAACGCATTCTTTAACTCTGCATATTCTTCTGTTGTAGTATCACATAGTTGTTGTGACAAAATTTTACTCAACCTACTACTACCAACATATGCATTCAATTCTGGAAAAGAATATTGTTTAGACAGAGCATAATCCACTAATTGAACTTGCATTGAATCTGCAAAGCATTGTGTATAGGATAATTTCGCTCCCGCACATTCTACAGCGGAAATCAAAGTCAAAGGTATATTTGCAGGAATCTCAACAAAGTCATTTTCTATCGCTTCGTTATAGTAGGCGTTTAAATCATATATCCCTTCTCCTAAAAATGTTTCTGTTTCTATCTGATTAAAGAAAGGTAAAGCAGCAAGAGCCGTTTGTGCTCCTTGAGAATAACCTATATTATAAAGTTTGTCACCATACGAAAAGCCGATAGAGTCTAATACCTTTAAAGCAGCAAATAGTGCATCAGCAGCTGCTCTGCCATTCTTCCTAGCATAGCAATATGCCTGAGGTTTTGTATTGCATCCGAAACCTTGCAGATCGGGAGAAATAACAGCCGTATGAGAAAATTTAGCAATAACCGGCTCTGCTATCAAATTCATATTTGAAGGACAATCTTTATCAGCCGTGATAGTGGGACGATTCCATATGGTTAGTCCTTTTACGCTCTTTCTTTTCCAATTATTTTGGTTGATTATCAGTACAGCCGATAAAGTGTCTTTGATACCGTCTTGGTTTACAGACGTATAGTTATAGAAAACACATTTGGAATGGGCAGTGGAATTTATTCCATCCTCCAAAATAAACTCATCATCTATTTCTTTCAGCACCATTACTTGCCCTTGATAATCAGTCTCAAATTTCGGAGTAGGTTGACAAGATGCAAAGACAATTACCAAAGCGATTAGGTTTGCACGTCGAACCACCGGTTTTGCTTTAACATGTTGGACTCCTTGCGGTACTATAGCCGGTTGTTTTCCTTCTTTTAAAGACTTGATGACCAAATATATTCCCCAAAGAACAAATGGAATACTAAGTAACTGCCCCATATTTAGCAATAGATGCGACTCAAATTGTTCTTGGTCATTTTTGATAAACTCCAATACAATTCTCGTGGCAAATATACAAATTAAAAAGACGCCAAACAAAAGCCCATTATATTTACCGGCATCGCGTCTGCAATATAAATATGTCAAGAGTGCAAATGTAATCAAACAATATAGCATTTCGTAAATCTGAGTAGGATGAGAAGGAAATGTATCTCCATTATTAACAAAAATAAATCCCCATGGCATTGTAGTTGCCACTCCGTATATTTCAGAGTTAAACAAGTTTCCAAGACGGATACATGCGCCACACAAACATACACCGAAAACAGCTCTATCAAACATCCATATAATACCAGTTTTGAACTTTCTATTCAGCAATAATGCTGCTATCAAAAGTCCACATGCTCCTCCGTGAGATGACAACCCATGTATGCCGTGTCTAAAATCAAACATAAGCCATGGCTTCTCAATGTATATGTTTCGGTAGAACAAATCCATTCCCATAAAATGAATTGGATCTTCAGTCATATGCCATTCGTAGAACCAACAATGCCCTATCCTAGCTCCAATTAGCACTCCCAAACACATGTAGAAAAATTTATACCATACATAATCCGATGGTATAGATTCATGTTTGTATATCATCCATTGAGAAGCAATCCAAAATATCAGTCCGATAGTCCAAAGTGTACCATACCAACTAATAGCAAAATGGTCGCCCTCGTAAATGAAAGGCGATACATCCCAGATGATATAGTTTAATACACTCATTTTCTTCTACTTGTAATTTTTTCATTAAGGGCAAGATGATCCATTGCTTCATCAAAGCCCTGTAAGAAGAACTTGCTACGGATAAGAAAGCATGCGCGCACGGATATATTAAAAACAAACTAACACACACTTAAATGGCATAAAGTTTATTAGCCACTTGAGAAAAAGTTTTTTCGTTCTTATTTTCAATACCTATAACAAACATCTTACAAGTTCATCTTCAAAAGCGGCGGCATAGGTACGGAGATACAAAAAGATACAAAAAGATAAAAAAAAGAACCGTACCTATGCTTGCCACTATTTCAAAAAAGACATAAAAAAGCGGCATCTGCTGATTGTGTTCTTATCTCGCTTTGCTCGGACGATCACCTCACGATTGTCCATATATTTACAAAAGAAAAGCGGGACTGCTTTACAGTGTTCCGCTTATTTATAAGAAAAGCGGTAACCTGTTTTACAGTGTTCCGCTTATTTATAAGAAAAGCGGGACTGCAATCTTGCTGTTCCGCATTCTGAGGCTCTGGTATTGCCTTTAGTAACAAACAGCAACACCATAGCCCACGCCATATGTATTAATAGGCACACGCATACGCGTGTACGAAAATACATAACCATAGGCATCTCAGTGTCGCAATGTTTTGTTACTTCGAATTTACCAGATTCCAGAATGCCAAAACAAAGCGCTTAAGACGCTATTTTATAATGTCCATATCCCACCGCACTAATTAGGACACTTCCCTGACGTGGACTTCCCAATAATCAACCCACACACGCTATGCAGAGTAGAATACGGCTGCAAAATTACAAAAAAAATTGCATACCACCAAACTTTTTGCAAAAAAAAGTAAATAAAAATGAAAATTGTCAACTAAACCTTACCACTTTAGGGTGGCGACGACGGGTTTGTGATCGGAACCGGTTGCTTGTTTGACGGAACAGGAGACTGGGATGAGGGGATCGGAAGAGAGGATGTAATCGATGCGCACAGGGAGGGGCGTATTCGTAAAAGTACCACCCCAGTTCCACCAGGAATGAGTAGATGACCAAGCGTCATGGAGCCCCTCGCTGATATGCGAATAGGCGTAGCTCCAGGCGGTGGCATTGAAATCCCCGACCACAATGACAGGATACGGGCTGTCTTCTATCTCCCGGCGAACAACACGTGCCTGCTCATTACGAAGCGGAAAAGCGCGTTCCCATTTCGCCAAGAGCCGTTTGAGAGAGGCACGAAATCCTTCGTAGTTTCTCTTTGTTTGCGCATCAGCTATGTCTTCGTGAGTCAGGTTGTATGACTCCAAATGATTGTTAATCAGACGAAACGTATCGTTATTCACCACTATATCACAGCGATTGGAGAGGTTGCCGTGGGTTTTGTAATGAATACTTTGCTTATGAATAAGCGGGTATTTCGACCAAACCATCGTGCCAAACTGATGGCGGGAATTATAGACGGAAAAGTCGATATACGAATAGCGGTATAGCTTGCTGAGGGTTGTTTTGACATCCGGCAAGGTAAGGTATTTGGCATCCTTATAGACGTCCACCTCTTGCAAGCAGATCACATCGGCATCTTGCGAAAGGAGGTATTGAAGCACCTTGTTTTCAGCGGGTTTTTGAAACTCTCCCATTCTGCCGGTATTCCAAGTGAGGATCGTGAGACTACCCTCCTCAGCTCTTCCGTAAAGGGAGGGCACAAGGAGTAAAGCAGTCAAAAGGATATATCGAAAGTGTAATTTGGTCATTATTTATTTTTTGGGCTTCATCGTTACCAGAGGAATAATCATTTCTTCGAGAGATATACCTCCATGCTGGAACGTATTGCGGTAATACTGTGCATAATAGTTGAACTGGTTAGGGTACGCAAAGAAGTCCGAACCGGTACAAAAAGCATAGGAGCTGCTCACGTTGGGGCAAGGGAGTCCAACTCGTTTGGGTTGCTCAATAGTAAAGACATTCTTAGAAGAACAATTGAGCGCTTTTCCCACTTTGTAACGGATATTGGTGTTGGTATTCTTATCCGCCACTATCTGCACGGCGTTTTTGACGCGTGTGGTACCATGATCCGTGGTGAGTACGAGGGTGAATCCCAATTCGGCAGCACGGCGGAGGAGTTCATATGTGGGCGAATGCCGGAACCAGCTGAGGGTCAGGCTTCTATAAGCCGCTTCATCGTTCGCCAACTCGCGCATCATTTTACTTTCCGTACGCGAATGCGAGAGCATATCGATGAAATTGAGAACAACTATATTGAGCGGCGATTGAACGGATTTGAGTTGAACAATGACGCGTTCGCAGAAATCGCTTTCGTTCACTTTCCAATAATTGAAGGTCTCGCGCCGACGATACCGATCCAAGAGCGTTTGAACGAGTTCTTTCTCATGCAGGTTTTTGCTCTCTTCATCTCCCTCTTCCACCCAAAGATTAGGGAACATCTCCTTGATCTGCAAAGGCATCAATCCCGAAAAGATGGCATTTCGCGCATACTGCGTAGCCGTCGGCAAGATAGAGGTGTATTGCTCCTCGGTGTGGATGGTATAGAACTCGCTGAGGAGCGGCTGTATCGTTTTCCACTGGTCATAGCGGAAATTATCGATTACGCAAAGGAGCACTTTTTCCCCCTTATCCAGCAAGGGAAAAACTGAATGCTTCATGACGTCGGGGGATAGAATGGGACGTAATTTGGGATTTGAGATTTGCGATTTGTCATTTTCGAACCAACTCTCGTAGTTTCGAGCGATCCATTTAGCGAAGGCGGCATTGGCCTGAGTTCGTTGGTCATCAATGAGGGAACGCATAGGGCTGTTTTCCAACTCTATATCCCACTTGCTGAGGGTACGCTCAATCGCCTGCCATTCTTCAATGGTCGTGGCGGTATCAATCATATAAGAGATATCGCTCCATTCCTGACGATAGTTCTGCTGTACTTGCTCAGAAACAATCTCTTGCTGGTGGATATGTTTCTTGAGGCAAAGAAGGATCTGCGAGGGGTTAACCGGTTTGATGAGATAATCGGCAATCTTCTCGCCAATCGCTTGCTCCATGATATGCTCCTCCTCGGATTTGGTGATCATGACCACGGGCAATTCGGGATGAATACGTTTGATCTCCTGGAGCGTCTCCAAACCGGATATTCCAGGCATGTTTTCATCCAAAAAGACGATGTTGATCGGCTGTTGATTATTCGCCAGATGGGGGCTGAAATAATCCAACGCATCCTCACCGTTACTGGCGGTAACCACTTCGTAGCCTTTTGTTTTGAGATAAATGATATACGGTTGCAACAAGTCTATCTCGTCGTCAACCCATAAGATACGAGTCATAATGTCTTTTTTCTGATTTCTCTACAAAAACTATGCCGTTCTTATCTACGTGAGCGTATTCGGTTCATAAGCACGCCATTTGTTAATGAGTGCCGTCATGTCGTCAGGCCAAACGGAATCAAAGAACATGCGTTCCCCCGTGCGCGGGTGCGTAAATCCTAAGGTACGCGCGTGTAGTACCTGCCGCGGACAGAGCGCAAAGCAGTTTTCGATGAATTGACGGTATTTTTGCGTGCGCAGCCCTTTGAGAATCTCACATCCGCCGTATTTTTCGTCGCAGAAGAGGGGATGTCCGATATGCTTCATGTGTACACGGATCTGATGTGTACGCCCTGTTTCGAGTTTGCATTCGACGAGTGTGACATAGGGGAACTGCTCCAAGACGCGCCAATGCGTGACGGCTTCTTTGGCCTGCGGACATTCCTCCAGATCCCACACGCGGTAGATCGTACGATCCCGATTATCGCGGGCGAGCGCTCCTTCAATCGTGCCGCTTTGTTCTTTGAATGTACCCCAAACGAGTGCATTATAGGTGCGTTCGGTGGTATGATCGAAGAATTGTTTGGCGAGGTGTGTTTTCGCTTCCGGCGTCTTGGCAATCAGTAGTAAACCGCTGGTATCTTTGTCAATACGATGGACGAGACCGATGGAAGGGTCATTTATATCTATTTGTGATTTGTGATTTGTGATTTGTGATTGTTGCTCGAAATGATAGGCTAAGGCATGCAAGAGGGTGTGTTCGTAATTACCGTGACCGGGGTGAACCACGAGTCCGGCAGGCTTGTTAATCACCATCAAATCATCGTCCTCATAAACGACATCGAGGGGTATATTCTCGGGTGTGATGGTAAAATCATGAGGCTCGTGATCCAATAGTACTTGAATGATATCACCGGGTTTGACGCGGTAGTTAGAGGCGACGGGATTCCCGTTCACCCATACATTTCCTGCGTCTGCGGCCGTTTGAATACGGTTGCGGCTGGTGTTGGTCATGTGCTCGGCCAGGTATTTGTCAATACGCTCCTTGCCCTGTCCTTTATCGACCTCGCAACGCCAACGCTCCCAAAGGAGGTCGTCCACCTCTTCATTTACCATGTTGTCATTTGCCATTTGGTCATTTTTTCTTTTTAGAAAAACTCATCTTCGTCTGTTTCTGTATTTGAAGTCGTGCTGCGAGCGGCTTTTTCAATATCCGTAGAGAGGCGGAGAGCCACTGTTTCTCCTTCAATGATGGAAGTGCCGGCATTTGGTGTTTGGCTATAGACATATTGGGGCACGCCTTCCTGCTCAGGTTCGTCGAACGAGACCGCTCCGGTGATCAAGCGATGACTGAGGAGCACATTGCGCGCCTCTTGAAGCGTCAATCCGACCACAGAAGGCACTTCCACCTCTTCCGTTCCGCGACCGAAGCCCACGACCAGACGTACCATTGTGCCCACGGGCAGTTTTTGTCCGGGAGGGACACTGACACCATTGTGCAAAACATCCAGCACTAAATCGCGGTACGCAGAAGGTTTATAATCATAGACCGTGTCCACGCGCAATCCGAGACCGCGCAAGGTTGTCTCCGCCTGGCGGTAACTCATGTCCTGGAGATTCGGCATGGTGATTTGCCGTTTTGTGGTCGCATTGATGGTGACATACACCGAACGGCCGTGTTTCGCATGACTGAGGGGTCGGGGATCTTGCTCCACGATCGTACCGAATGGCACTTTGTCCGTATAGGTCGAATCGATGACCACCAGATTCAACTCCTGCGCTGCCAATAAGGGTCTTGCTTCGGCTTCCACCATGCCGCGGACATCCATCACTTCGACCTCTACCCCATGTTGTGTATAGTTTCGCAACCAGAAGTACAAGCCCGTTAACAAAGCCGCAGCCAAAAGAGCGGCTAAAATGATATTCCAAACCAAAAATTTGAGGTTGGATGAGTTAAAAAATCGCATTTTACCCATATTTTGTAAAATAAATTGCGCAAAATTACAAAAATATTTGCACATATGCAAAAAAAGTAGTACTTTTGCAGCGTTTTTCGCAAAAAGGCGAAGACATAACACTATTTTTTAAGCTTAAAAACATTTTTTAGTATGAAAAAGATGCTTCTTATCGTAGCTGTTGCACTCGCTGCAATGAGCTGCGGCAACAAGTGCGAGAAGAAATGCGAAGGCGCATGCTGCCAAGACAGTGTAGCTGTAGAGGCAGTAGAGGCTCCGGCTGAGGAGGCAGAGGCAGTTGAGGCTGAAGCTGTTGAGGCTGAAGCTGAGGCTGAGGTAGCTGAGCCGGTAGAAGAGTAATTCTCCTGTTGCAACATTAGGTTATTAGACCTAAGAAAAGAAGCGACGCTTACGCGCCGCTTTCTTTTTTTTAATCGTGAATCAGATTTTTACCAGTCATTTCTTTGGGTTGCTCGATGCCCATGATATGGCATAGCGAAGGAGCTACGTCCGCCAAAATACCATCTTCTACGTGCGCGTGCGTGTGTTCCTTAGAAATATAAATAAACGGAACGGGATTGAGCGAGTGGGCAGTATTGGGTGTCCCATCGGCGTTAATCGCGTTGTCGCAGTTACCATGATCGGCAATGACGATGATCTCATAGCCATTCTCCAGAGCTGCTTCGATGACGCGATGCGAACAATCATCGATGGTCTTCACGGCTTTCACGATAGCTTCGTACACACCGGTATGACCGACCATGTCTCCGTTGGCGAAGTTCAGAGTGATAAAATCGAACTTCCGGGTCTTGATCGCTTCGATGAGCGCTTCGGTCACTTCCGGAGCAGACATTTCCGGTTTCATATCGTATGTCGGCACTTTCGGCGACGGGATCAGGATACGTTCCTCGCCCGGATACTCGGCTTCACGACCGCCGTTGAAGAAGAAGGTCACGTGTGCGAACTTCTCGGTCTCAGCAATACGGAGCTGCTTCATTCCCAGACGGCTGACCACTTCTCCCAAGGTATTCTCTACATTCTCTTTCGGGAAAAGAATATGTAAGCCTTGGAACGAACTATCGTACGGGGTCATACAGCAGTAGTGGAGATTCGGGATTGTCTTCATGCCTTGTTCGGGCATATCCTGCTGGGTGAGGACGATGGTGATCTCTTTGGCGCGATCGTTGCGATAGTTGAAGAAGATGACCACATCTCCTTCTGCAATACGTCCGTCGCAATTCGCGTTTACCAAAGGCTCCATGAACTCATCGGTGTCCTTGTGCTCCTCGGTGTGGCGGTCATAGCATCCTTGCACGGCTGCCACCATGTCGGTCTCTTTCCGTCCTTCGCCGTTCACCAATTGATCGTACGCCACTTTGATACGCTCCCACCGTTTATCACGGTCCATCGCATAGAAACGACCGATGATCGAAGCGATATGCGCACCTGTTTGGTCACAAACGCCTTGCAGGTCAGCAATAAAACCTTTACCGCTACGCGGATCGGTATCACGACCGTCCATGAAACAGTGTACAAAAGTCTTATCCGCCACACCATATTCCTTGGCAATCTCCACAAGTTTGAAGAGATGGTCCAACGAACTATGTACACCACCGGACGAACAGAGTCCCATAATGTGCAGTTTCTTACCTTCGGCTTGCGCAGCTTTGTAAGCGGCTACGATCTCGGGGTTCTGCATGATCGAATTATCGCGAATAGATCGATTGATCTTCACCAGATCCTGATATACTACTCGACCGGCTCCAATATTGAGGTGTCCGACCTCAGAGTTACCCATTTGTCCATCCGGCAGACCCACATTCTCACCGCTGGCTTGGAGCTGTGAATGCGGATAATTTGCCAACAACGCATCCCAATGCGGCGTTGGTGTCACGCTGATGACATCGGCTTTGGATTTATTACCGATACCCCAGCCATCCAAAATCATTAATAATGCTTTACTCATATCATTTTTTCATTTAGTTATTTACCATTTTTTCATTTTAGCGAGTTGCGCCATTTCACGTTTGTCATCCGCTTCCCGGAGAGATTGGCGTTTGTCGTACGTATGTTTACCCTGACAAAGCGCGATCTCCATTTTGGCCAATCCTTTTTCGTTGATAAACAGCTCCAGAGGGATGATGGTTTTGCCGGTATCTTTGGTGGCTTTCTCCAGTTTGCGTATCTCACGTCGTTGTAGAAGCAGTTTTCGATCGCGTTTGGCTTCATGGTTCGCATAGCTGCCAAACCGATACTCGGCGATGTGCATTTGTTTGACGTATATCTCGCCATGCTCCACGGCGCAATACGAATCCACCAGCGAGGCCTTTCCCTCCCGGATGGATTTTATTTCCGTTCCGTACAGCACAATGCCTGCCGTATAGCGATCGAGAATGATATACTCAAACTTCGCTTTCTTATTCAGTATTTTTATGTCACTTTTCTGTTTCACTGTTAGTGTCATCTTGGCTTTGACTGTCGGTTGACCGTCGGTTGACCGTCGGCTGACTGTCAGTATTCACAGTTAATTTCTTATACTTTTTCTGCCTTTGTTCCCATCGGTCGCGGGCATATTGTTGCATATCTATGACGGTATCGTTTTCGTCGATGATTTCCAAACCGAAGATGGTCTCGATGATATCTTCGAGTGTCAAGATACCGACGAAACAGCCGTATTCGTCGATGATTTGCGCGATTTGGCTCTTTTGTTTGAGCATGGAGTCAAAGATAGTACCGAGCGTCAGGTCTTGATCAAAAGCCGGTAGCGCCCGTTTGATCCCTCCGAGCGTTTTGCGGAAATGGTCTTCTGTCAGTTCCTCGAGGGCATCGTTACGAAGGATATATCCAGTGATATACTCGGGCGCGGTCGGGTTATAAAGGGGAATACGCGAAAAATGGTCGTATTCATCATTGTCATAGTAAGCGCGGAGGGTCATGTTCTCCGGTGCGATTTTCGCGACGACGCGTGGCGTCATCACATCATAGGCGTGGATGGAGTCCAGGCGCATGAGATTCGAGAAAATCTTATTTTCATCCTCATCGACGACGCCTTCTTCTTCGCCCACATTGACCATCGCCAACACTTCTTCACGGCTGACTGAGGGGTCATCTTCATTTTCCGGGAAAGCGCGTGTGATCAACTCGACCAACAATACCAAAGGATATAAGAGGATGATCAGCAAACGGATCGTACGAGCGGAGAAGCCCATCAATTGGCGCCAATAGGTTGTTCCGATAACTTTGGGAATAATCTCCGAAAAAATAAGGATGCACAAAGTCATGACCAGCGAAACGGTTAATCCGAACCATTTACTATCGCTGATAGTTGAGGCTTGCATACCGACTGCGGCGGCGCCAATCGTATTGGCAATCGTATTAAGAGATAAGATAGCGGCTAAAGGTCGACCGGTGTCCTCCTTGTAGCTGCCCATGAGTTTGGCGGGCGCGTAGCCCTCCTCTTCTCGCAAATTGATATAACTGAGCGAGGTGGACATCAGTACTGATTCCAAAACGGAACACAGAAAACTGATGGCCATCGCTCCGAATAAAAATACAAATAGCAGTCCCATTAACGCAGATAATTCTCCCATTTAGTATTACGCATATCGCCGGACTTGAGGAACTCCTCATGCATAGCGAACGCGAGCGAGAGGTTGTGTTGCGTTTGTCCGTGTTTAGCGAACTTCAAATAGTCGCGCAACATCTCGCGATACTCAGGTGCCACACAGTTATTGATGATCTCCTCGGCACGTTGACGCGGACTCTTTCCACGGAGATCGGCAACACCTTGCTCGGTGACGATCACTTTGACAGAGTGCTCGGAGTGGTCGAGGTGCGTTACCATCGGTACGATGGATGAGATAGCACCATTCTTTGCCGTCGAAGCGGTTGTAAAGATAGAAAGGTACGCGTTGCGCGCGAAGTCACCTGAACCGCCGATACCGTTCATCATCTTCGTTCCGCATACATGCGTCGAGTTGACATTGCCGTAGATATCTGCCTCGAGGGCGGTATTGATAGCGATGATGCCGAGACGACGTGCGATCTCCGGACTGTTGGAAGTCTCCTGCGGACGAAGCAAGAGCTTGTCGCGGTAGAAATCCAAGTCAGCAAGGACTTCCGCCATCTTGCTCTCTACGAGACGCAGGGAGCAACCGGAAGCGAACTTACAATGTCCGGCTTTGATGAGGTCCACGACGGAATCCTGGATTACCTCGGAGTACATCTCAAACGGCGGGATATGCGGGTTCTTACCGAGTTCGCCGAGTACGGCGTTGGCTACGTTGCCCACACCCGATTGGATCGGCAGGAAAGAAGCAGGAATACGTCCGGCTTTCATCTCAGCCTCCAGGAAGGCAGCTACGTTAGCACCGATCTTAGCGGTTGTCTCATCCACCGGTGTGAAAGCAGCGATCTCGTTCGGACGGTTCGTCTTCACAACGGCAGCAATCTTAGCGGGATCGACCTTCAGATGGTCCGAGCCGCAGCGGTCGGAGGGTTTGTAGATCGGTATCTCACGGCGGCAAGGAGGATCGAGGGGCTCGTAGAGATCGTGCATACCCCGCATGGAAGCCGGGAACATCTCATTGAGTTCGACGATGATCTTATCCGCCATACGACAGATAGTCGGCATGATTCCGACTCCCGCAGCAGGCACAATCGTACCGTCTTCGCCGACATACGAAGCCTCGATGATCGCCCAGTCGGGTTTCGGCAGGAAGCCATAACGCAGGTCTTGCGCCATGTGGCTCAGGTGCATGTCGAAATAGTGCGTACCCTCGGCGTTGATCTCCTCACGCATGGATTTATTGGACTGATAGGGCGTACGGAACTCCACAGCGTGCGCGCGTGCCAAAGCACCGTCACAGCTGTCTCCCATCGACGCACCGGTCTCCAGACCCACGCGGAAGGGGATGCCTTGTGCGTGCAGTTTCTCTGCGCGCTGAGCGAGGGCAAAAGGAACCGCCTTGGGCACTCCGGTAGCCGTGAAACCACCCATACCCAAGACGTCACCATGTTGAATCAATTCAGCGGCTTGCTCCGCTGTCATGAAATTAAGCATAATTTATGAGTTTATGAGTTTATGAGTTGATAAGTTTATGAGTTTATGAGTTTATGAGTTTATCGGTGGTTGAACAAGTTAACCTGTTTAACCCATAAAACCACATATAAACCTATAAACCGATCAACTAATCAACCATCAATTATTCTGCTTTTCCGTCGGAACCGAGGACGTTGATGATCTTATGCTTGTAGAGCTCGGTCATCAGGTCACGTGCCGGACCGCAGTACTTACGCGGATCGAACTCACCCGGTTTCTCTGCAAATACCTTACGAACGGCAGCGGTGAAAGCGAGACGGGAGTCAGAGTCGATGTTGATCTTGCAAACAGCGCTCTTGGCAGCC
>Ga0247610_10001066_pt1 | contig 34986 bp, 35 predicted proteins | sample 174DNAGHGhighgp2_FD_193483 | JGI IMG/M metagenome (GOLD analysis project Ga0247610, IMG submission 193483) | Sheep rumen microbial communities from Palmerston North, Manawatu-Wanganui, New Zealand - 1742 DNA GHGhigh gp2 | ecosystem: Host-associated > Mammals > Digestive system > Stomach > Rumen...
TAATAAAAATGCCGAATCACTTGGTGGTTCGGCATTTTATTTGTATAGGATCCGAGGCTCTGGTAGGCACCTCGGCAGGTAACATTACCGGCAAGGTACGTTTCTCTGTCGATTAACACATGATTTTTTCAGTAGTTTTTTAGATTCTATAAAGTGTAGTTGAGCTGTTTCCCGTGATGGAAAGCAGCTTTTTTTTGAGGGTATATATGCAAAAAACATCGTCTTTTCCTTGCATTTCTTCTCATTTTTTAGTATATTTGCACTACAAAAGGGAGGAAGAAACTATTTCTAAGAAACGATAAAAATCGGGATTATCACGTATGCAAAACAACTTTATCACGCTCGCGAAAAAACATTATCACGGGCGTGATATTATTTTATCACGGCCGTGATAATCCCGATGCAGCTAAATGAATTACCCTTTCAACCCAAGTTAAACTCCCAATGCACCCATATATATCACCCGTTGCATCTATAGCTAACTCGTTTTCATCCAGAAACAAATGGTAGAAAAGGCCGACCAGAAAAGTCATTTCTTACCAGTCCCGACTCGACCCGATGCTATTTCCGTATGCGTCGTAATAGGTTGTCGTCGTCCCACCACCAATGTTCGAGCGTGTCGTTGACGAGCCGATGCTGCCTCCGTATTGGTCATAGTAATTAGTCGTCGTCCCACCGCCGATGTTAGAACGTGTAGTCGAAGAACCTATGCTACCACCATACTGGTCATAGTAATTCGTGGTTGTACCGCCTCCAATGTTCGAGCGAGTCGTAGCACTACCCGTACTGCCGCCATACTGGTTGTAGTAATTCGTCGTCGTTCCGCCCCCAATGTTCGAGCGAGTCGTAGCACTACCCGTACTGCTGCCATACTGGTTGTAGTAGTTCGTCGTCGTTCCGCCTCCAATGTTCGAGCGTGTCGTTGACGAGCCGATGCTACTACCATACTGATTGTAATAGCTCGTGTTGTACTGTGCGTTAGCTGTGATGGCGAATACGACAGCCATCAGTGTCATCATTACCTTTTTCATAATCCCGATGTTTTAAGTTGTTACTGAAAGTGTTGCTGCAAAATTAGGGTTTCTTTGTGGGCTAACCAAGGAAAAAGTGATAACCGCTCGGCCTTTGGGACGCTTCGCTCGTCGAAGAAGGCTTGTGGAAAATAAATTTTCTTGGTCTGAGAGGTGTTACATTCAAGAAAAAATGCTATCTTTGCGCTGTTCTAAACGTGATGAATTGGCAACTAAATATTTTTGCCGGAGTGTATGTTGATGAATGACAAAATACGATATGATGGACAAGGAGAATAAACTAATACTGTATAAGGATGATGAAGGCAGGGTGAGTGTGAACACTCGCTTTGCAGATGAGGATGTGTGGCTGACACAAGAACAATTGGCCACAATCTATCAGACCACTCAGGAGAATGTTTCAATGCACATCTCTAACATCTACTCGGACAAGGAACTCGAAAAGGAGGGAACTTATAAGAAATTTTTATTAGTTCGCCAGGAAGGGAAACGACAAGTACATCGCAACATTGACCATTATAACCTCGACGTGATCATCGCCTTAGGCTATCGTGTGCAGTCGCCCATTGCCGTCCGCTTTCGTAGATGGGCCACACAGCGACTGCATGAGTATATCCAGAAAGGGTTCACGATGGACGATGAACGGTTGAAGCAGGGCGGAAACCGATACTTCCGTGAACTGCTGCAGCGCATTCGTGACATTCGTAGTAGTGAGCGCAACTTCTATCAGCAGGTGACGGACATCTATGCCACAAGCACCGATTATGACCCACGCTCAAAGATGACGAAGTTGTTCTTTGCTACCGTTCAAAATAAAATGCACTACGCCGTACATGAGCATACGGCAGCGGAACTGATTTATGAGCGGGTAGATAACGAAAAGCCTTTCGTTGGTATGACGAACTTCAAAGGCAACTATGTGACGCGCGATGACGTGAAGATAGCCAAAAACTATCTGACGGAACTTGAATTGCAACGCCTTAACCTTCTGACATCACAGTTCCTTGACTATGCGGAGTTTCAAGCCTTGGAGCAGAACCCGATGACTATGGCCGACTGGATAGCAGCCTTAGATGACCAGATCCTGCGACTGAGAAAGAACATCCTGGAAGGAAGCGGCGGCGTGTCACACCAGGAAGCCATAGAGAAGGCAGAGCGGGAATTCGAGATCTATCGTGAGCGTGAAATGCGGATGTTAGAGAGTGACTTTGATAAGGCTGTGAAGCAGTTGAGAAGTAGAAATAATGGCGCAACAGAATGTATTGACGACAATCATTAAACAATATCGCAAACACGCTTTTGGCATAGTACAGGAAAGCCCATAGCAAGTCCTACCAAGGAGTTTCCATACTCAAATGGGCTATATAAGTATGGTTAGTGTATGGCGAATACGACAGCCATCAGTGTCATCATTAGCTTTTTCATAATCCCGATGTTTTAAATTGTTACTGAAAGTGTTGCAAATTTACGATTTGTGCTTTAGGTTTATTGAATAGTCCGTTGTCGTCAATCTTTTAAATGATTATTTACGTTTCATTTTTTCTTTCAGTTCCTCCAAAGCATTAGCAGCATATTCAGACCCCAGCTTCTTACCAGTCTTATAGTCTTTTTTAGCATCCTTTAGTCTTCCCAATTGTTCATTGGCAAGACCACGTACATAATATATGTCGCCGTTATAGAACCCAGTATCCAATGCCTTATCTACATAGTATATGCACAATTCCCAATGATTATCTATTCCAGCTTCCATGGCCTTGTCAGAATAAAACTGGAAAAGCTGTTGACGTCTTGGAGCCGTTTCCCTCAATGCATTCGCATAAGCATTCACCATGTCCATGTCATACAGATTAGCCTTTGGCAGTTCAATGGCCTGGTCATACCCGTAGATTTGTGCCTGCCCACTTAGTGTTGCAGCGCACATCATAAATAGCACTATACCTTTCTTCATATCCTTTCGTTTTAAGTTTGTTTCCGCAAATTTAGCGGTTTATCGTTTGTCCTGCAAACAAAAAAGAATAACAAGGCTTGTGGAAGTAGGATTTTTGTGCTAAACAGCCCGAAATGTCGAGAAATGTTTGTAACTTTGCATTGGACTTTAAGCGAATTGGTATGCCGAGTAAGAATATATTTGAAGGACAGAGTGCGCGGGCATTGTTTGCACACTATGTGTATGAGGAACTTCGTAAGCGAGAGTTTGTGACGTTGGTGGATGTATTGTGCATCTACTACAAGCGCGACAAAAGTTATTATGACTTGCATACCTATAGCAGCGACAAGGCATATATCCAATTGAAGAAGGCTTTTCCAGAGGTTGTCAGAGCCTTGGAGCATGTGGAATATGGATGCGTGATTGATAATGGAAAGACAGGAAAGGGCAAGGCTTTCAAATATGTGGGAAAGGATGATGATCCGCTGGCTGCTGAAAAGAAGGCAGTGGTGCAGAAATCTGTCGAGGACTATGTGGAGTTCTGCAAGGCATCAGCAGGCATTCTGCCATCCAGTTGGTTTTCATCTTATTTCGAGAACACTCAATTGTTGCTCGATACCAACAGGGAGGCAGAGAGTGGAGCCAGCCATATCCGTTCCAGCTTGGAGCAGAACCTCACTAACATTGATTTGTTGCCTGTATTTAATAAAGCCATCATGGACAAGCAGGTCTTGTGTTTCTCATATCAGCCATTTGGGCAGGAATCATTTGAACTCATTTTTCATCCTCAGTACCTAAAAGAATACAATGGCCGATGGTTTGTATTTGGCGAGGCTAATAAGGAACCATATAAAGCTTTCAATGTGGCGTTAGATCGAATTGTTGGCGAAGTAGGTTATGTTAATGATGTTGAGTATATCCCTGCTATGAAAGGTTTTTATCAAGAATACTTCAATAATATCATTGGTGTTACTCATGAAGAAGGTATTAAGGTCGAACATGTAGTGATTCGTACCAAAACGGAATATCAACATGGGTTAATGCTAACCAAGCCTCTCCACCATAGCCAAAAAGAGACTTTAACCTTTGGTGAGCATGATGGTCAACAGTATGGTGAAATATCTCTGGATATAGAACCCAATCGCGAGCTTCGAGGTAAAATATTAGCATATGGTGAGTTCTTAGAGGTGATGCAGCCTCAATTTTTAAGAGTGCAAATCAAGGAGATTCTCAAAAAACAATTAGAGAACTATAACATAAAAGAATAAGCTCATGGATACGAATACTGAACAACTCTCAATCATAGCGGAAGGATGGTTGCATAAGAATAGGCCAACCTTTGATGAACTATCAACGTCCGTTCTTCAGACTCACCAGTCAGCACAGGCCAGTGCTATAAAAGCAGTTAACCAAATGGCAACCCTCCGCAACTGGCTCATAGGCTGCTACATCGTGGAGTATGAGCAGAAAGGCTGCGATAGGGCTAAATATGGAGAGAGACTGCTGAAACGATTAGAGGAGAGAGTGAATACGAAGGGATTGAACGAGACATTGTTTCGTAATGCCAGAACTTTCTATCAAATATATCCTCAAGTATCATTGCTGTTTGAGAAAAGTGCGATGCCGTCGCACAAACTGATTACAGGAATTCATCCGACGATGTCGGACGAATTGGAAACACTTCCTGCTGTAATTCATCCGACGCCGTCGGATGAATTCATCACATCCCCAAAATCATTGGTAGAAAAGCTGTCTTTCTCGCATATCACCGAAATCATGACTCAAAAAGACCCCCTTGCCCGTTTCTTCTATGAAACGGAGTGCATCAAAGGTACTTGGTCTGTCAAAGAGCTTCGTCGACAGATATCAACTAATCTCTATTTCCGTAGCGGAGTAAGCAAAGACCCCAAGAAACTGTTGAGCGCTCTTGAACCGGAAACAAATACTCCTGCCCTCACTATTCGTCAACCCTTCACGTTCGAGTTCTTGGGTTTGAACGCCAAAGACGTAATAACAGAAAGTGACCTGGAGGATGCACTGATAGACCATCTGCAAGACTTCCTGCTTGAACTGGGCAAAGGCTTCTGCTTCGAGTCCAAACAGAAACGAATGATTATCGACGATGAATATTATTTTGCCGATTTGATATTCTATCACCGCATTCTCCATTGCAGCGTTATCGTTGAATTGAAGAATGACGAGTTTAAGCACGAATACCTCGGACAACTCAATGCCTATGTCTCCTATTATAAAGAGAACGAGATGCACTCTGGTGACAATCCTCCTATCGGAATCCTGCTCTGCACCCGTAAAGGTAAGAAAATGGTAGAATACGCCATTGCCGGCATGGACAATCAACTCTTCGTCTCTACCTACATGCTCCAACTGCCAGACAAGGCTACGCTCGAAAAATTTCTGATGGACGAAATGGAGAAAAAAATATAATATGATGGTTACTGCGCACATAAACGGTTCTATGGAGAACGGAACCATTCTTGAACATGAAATGCTTGTAGCGATCAGGAATAACTTATACCTTTGCACGGAAATCATACATAAAACTTGTTACTACATCAATATCAATGGATATCAATTCGCAGGAACATATTAAGGCAATTGCTCCCGATGTAGCTCGGGCAAGAAGATTATGAGTTGGCTGCGGTCATTAATGAAATCAGTAACCATTTCGTATAAAAAGTTTGAAAAACTTGTTGAAGTCAAAAATATTTATTATTTTTGCCGTAATAATCATAAAGAGAAGAAAACCTAACTATAAGCTACTTAATGAAATACATACGAACATTAACGATTATAACCGATGCGGAGATTCATCAGAATGAAGTTCCGCTTTTCCGAGGGGCTGTGATCAAAAGTCTTGGCGAGCATCCCAATGTTTATTTCCACAATCATCTGGATGATGACAAGTTCAGGTACTCATATCCCCTTATTCAATATAAGCGGTTAGGTGGCAAGGCTGCTATTGTCTGCATTGAGGATGGGGTTGACATCATAGGGCAGTTCCTGACTGAGGTTGATGGAACGCTGACTATCGGAGACCGTCAGATTATCTATAATACTGGCAAAATACAGCCTGCCAGGATACTCGTTCAGACATGGGAAGAGATGTTCAGTTATCATATTAGCAGGTGGCTGCCTCTCAACTCACAGAACTACCAGCGCTATAAGGACATCGAAGGAGTGGTAGAAAAGGTTTCATTCCTTGAGAATATCTTGAAAGCCAACCTGCTTTCTATGCTGAAGGGACTGGATATACATCTTGAAAAGGAACTGATTCTGAAGATTACCGAGATCAGCGATTCCTACCTTATATATAATAAATGTGTGAAGATGATGGCCTTCAATGCCGACTTCAAGTGCAACCTGTCTATTCCTAATAATATAGGGATAGGCAAAAATGCCAGTATTGGGTGTGGAATAGTACATCAGTTACGAAAAGACAAAGACATTAACAACAATACTAATCAATAACCACGAATGGAAAAGAGTCAAGTTTTCAATCGACTGTTTGTGGGAGGGGATTTGTCTGGTATCCAGCGATTCCTTTATAACATCTCGTCAAAGAAGGCTGCTGTCAGTCTGAAAGGCCGTTCTTTCTATCTCCGTCAACTGATGGAGAATGTCTGTGCCGACATCAAGCAGGCAGCAGAAGCGAATGGAGCCAAAACTACAGAGGTTATCTATAGTTCTGGTGGCAAGTTCTACCTTCTGACGGATAATACTCCCCTGATTGTGCAGGCTGTCGAAACCTGTGCCAAACAAGCAAAGCAGGAACTTTGGGATAAGCACAAAGGGCAGCTTGGACTGAACATCAGCCTTGTGGCTTTCAATGAGAATTCTGACGGCACTGTAGATTGTCAGGATGCTCCCAGACAGAAGCCTGACTATCTTTGGAAATTGGTGAATGCTGATTTCGCACATCAAAAAAGTCAGAAGTTCAAAGAGCTTCTCTCTGAAAGTTATCAAGACTTCTTTGAGCCAATACCTGTTGGTGGCAAACCCAAGGTATGTGCGGTGACGGGTATCGAATCGCCTGATTGTATCAAGATGCCGGCAGAAGATGAAGATGATGAGATGTATGTACTACCTTCTGTTTATGAGCAAATACAGAAAGGCGAAAGACTTTGTCGGGAAGACGGTTTTAAGTCTTTTAACGACTATGTGGGAAATACAAATTTGGGCATTCTCCGTATGGACGTTGATGGTTTAGGAAAACGCATTACTGAAGGTTTCAAATCCATTGACCAATATAAAACCTTTTCAAATCGGTTGAAAGATTTCTTTGAAGATGAAACAAAAAAGATACAGCGTGAACCTGCCTTCAAACCCTATCTGAATATCATCTATGCAGGTGGTGATGACTTGTTTGTCGTGGGGCGCTGGGACAAAGTGATTGATTTTGCCGAGCGCATCCATCAAGAGACAAATGCCCGCTTCGGTAGTGAGGGCATTAGCATATCAGGAGGCATAGCTATCGTACAGCCCAAGTTCCCAATAGCAAAGGCAGCCGAATTGGCTGGCGAAGCCGAAGATGCAGCCAAGCACTTCCGTGATGGAGAGAAGAATGCCTTCTGCCTGTTGGGTAAAACGATTTCATGGAATCAAGAGTTTGGCTACGTGAAGAGTTTCAAGCAACAGTTCGTAAGTCTGATAAAAAACTTTGACCTCAGTAAAGGTATTCTGCATAAGTTGATGCTCTATTCCTCGATAGCAGATAGAAACAAGTTGCTACGTAAGGAAGGTAAGGGAGAGAACTTCAGTTACATTTGGCATATCAGCTACTACTTGACACGCTACATGAAACGCAACAAGAATCAGGCTGTTTGTGATTTCTGCCGCACACTTAGGGATAGGGAAATAGACTATCGGAACGGACGAAACTTGGAACTAATTGCACTTGCAGCCAGATGGGCCGAACTTGTACTAATGGACAATATTAACGATTAAAATAGTATTAGAGCTATGAATTATTTAAAGAATCATCCAATCAACGACAATTGGATAACCGACAGAATCAATACAGATGCGGTAAAGTATGCAGATGATTTTGCTAAACATCTGAGCGAAGAACAGAAAGGTAAAATCCTACCTCTCACAACAAGTCAGTTGCGAAAATTCTTTGGGGCTGTAAAAAGTTTAGAACTAAAAATTCAATCAAATGGATTTGATAAAAATGACAGCGACTTCATTATGCTAAAACCTAAATTGGCGTATGCTGTAGGCCGTGTGCGCAATACTAATAGGTCTATCTCTGATATTAGAATTTCAGATTTTGAAGAGGTTCTTTGTTATACTATTGATGTTGTCATGAATAAATGTCCTAACAAGGAATCATCTTTTAAAAATTTTATCTATTTTTTTGAAGCGATAGTTGCTTACCACAAGTGCTACGGGAAAGACAAGTAATATATTAATAAAGAGTGCAATATGGAACAGTTAGTTAAGAAAATCAAGATAAACACCTCCATCACCCTAATTACGGGTTTACACATTGGAGGTAATAGTGAAAATGTTGAGATTGGAGGAATCGACAATCCTGTTATTAAATTAGCTTCTAAAGACGACATGCCCTATATTCCAGGTAGTTCCTTAAAAGGAAAGATGCGCTGTTTATTAGAGCAGGTGTATCGTGCTCCCCATGTTGGTCTTAACCAAGAAGTGAATAACCTGTTTGGGTTTAGTGGAACAAAACAGCCATCAAAGATTATTGTTAGAGATGCAATGCTAACTGATGATTCTAAGAAAATGCTCTTGGCGTGCGATAATCTTGATATGCCATATACGGAGAATAAGATAGAGAATACCATAGATAGAATAGAGGGGGCTACAGTCAAAGGGGGAATTCGGACAACGGAGCGTGTTCCTGCTGGCGCAGAGTTCAATGCAGAGTTTATTATCAACATCTGGGATGATGATAAGGAGGAGGAATTGATGGCTCTGTTCGAGAAGGGTATTCGGCTGCTTGAGAATGACTATCTTGGTGGTAGTGGCTCTCGCGGCTATGGCCAAATTAAGTTTGGAGAGATGAAAAAGACGGAACTCTCTGAAGCAAACAACTGGACGGCATAAAGCAGGTGACTATGGCAACATTCAAAATCTATAAGTTGCACTTCACGGCTCCCCTCCATATCAGCAACCAGCATGAGGATCTGGGCAACAGTCAGAAGGTTATCCAGTCTGACACGCTCTATGCTGCCCTTATGTCATGTTTGGCAAAGAGGGGGGGAAACTTGCCTGATGATGGTGACCTGGGATTCACGGTGAGCAGTCTGTTCCCTTATTTCCAAAAGGATAAGGATAGCACACCAGTCTATTTCCTGCCCATCCCGATGCAAGCCAGACAAGCGAATCTTCCGGATGCTTCAATGGCCAAGAAAGTAAAAAAGGTGCAGTGGATAGACAGTGCTCTTTATTCCTCAGTCTTGTCTGGTGACTCTTTGTTTGATGGAACAGACAAATACATCCCATATATCCAGGAAGGTTATCTGACAGCCTGTGAATTGCCAGAAGATGTCAATGGCTCAAAGGAGTTTGTGAGGTCTGAGGTGTCACAGCGTGTCACGCTGGACAGCCGAACAGGCGAAGAAGATGCCAAGCCTTTCTATGTTGACAAGATCGTGTTCCGTCACTACGCAGGGTTCTACTTCATTGCTGAAGGAGATACAATTCTGTTAGAGAAAGCACTTCAAGTCCTCTCTATGGAGGGCATTGGCACTGACAGAAATGTAGGATATGGCTTTTTCGAGTACACGGCAGATACGCTTTCGATAGATTTGCCAAATAGTGCTAATCACCAACTGTCACTCTCTCTCTTCATCCCAGAGTCAAGTGAGCAGTTGAAGGCATTGATGAACTCTGAACGGGTCGCTTACGACTTTGTGCGGCGTGGTGGTTGGATTACCACTTATCCCTATACGACTCTACGAAAGAATGCCATATACGGTTTTCTGCCAGGTTCTGTATTCTGTAAGGACGCAAATACCGCAGCCACTGTTATTGGCAAGATTGTGGATTTGAAGCCAGAGGTCGACTTGGGCATTTCACACCATATATGGCGGAATGGCAAGGCAATTATGCTACCTATTAATCTGAAATGACAATGGAAGATAAAAGATATCCCATAGAATTAGAAGTTATCACCCCGCTTTCTGTCGGTGCCGGCAACGACAATGAATGGGTGAAAGGACTTGACTTCGTGCAGAAAGACGGCAAGGTCTATGTCATCGATATGCAGAAAGTGGCTGCTGCGGGTATAGACGTGGGAGCACTCACAACTCTTTTTCTGAAATCGGATGACAAAGGTATCTGCCAATTGCTTGGCAACAAAATTGGCGAGTTGTCGCGCTATGTCTTTGATTTACCAGCGAAGACAGATAATAACATCAAGACATTTCTGCGTACCCAGTTTTACGACAAGCCATTAGTAGCAGGCAGCTCCATCAAAGGCTCCATACGTTCTGCGCTCTTCAATTATCTGCGTACCAAGGAAGAGAAGAACGAGGAGGTGTTTGGCACCATGAAGGACGGAACAGACTTTATGCGTTTCGTCCGTATCGGCGATGTGGAGATGCCGTCCACAGTGCTCGTCAATACCAAGATCTTTAACCTGAGAGGACAAGGGGTCGATTGGCAGGGCGGTTGGAAGCATCGAGGCACAGATAAAGAAGGAAACTCGCATACTGATGGTTTCTTTAACCCTGTTGGTTTTAATACATTATATGAGTGTGTTGCTCCAGGTAACAATGGACTCGGCAATATCTCTCTAGCAGCTAATGCTTTCAATTTACTTGAAGAAAAAGGACAGGGTAAAACGCCATACGCCAACAAGAAACGCCAGTTGCTCAATGAGCCTATCAACCGTCTGTTCCAAGTCATCAATGATGTCACCAAGGAATACTTGCAGAAGGAACGGGCTTTCTTTCTGAAATACGACGCAGAGCGGTCAGACGAAGTGATAAGCAACATAGACACTCTCTTGTCGATGATCCCTACCGATGGTTCGAGTTGTTTGTTAAAAATGTCGGCAGGAGTTGGCTTCCATTCCATTACTGGTGATTGGCGATTTGACGACTACGACACCGATTTGTGGAAAGAAGGCAAGAACGTTGGCAAAAAAAAGTATAAGTCGAGAAAAATTGCCGAGTACAACCATCGCTTGCAACTGATGGGTTTTGTTCGTCTACACGCTTTGAGTCAAGAAGAGGCATCTGAGAGACTATCAACTCTTCAGCATAGCCATCACGTCAAGCAAGAAGAAATGCTAAATATTGTCAGAAAACGCGAAACAGAACAGCAATGGAAACAGGCAGAAGAACTTGCAAAACAGCAGGCAGCAGAACAAGAAAGACAGAAACAAGAAGAATACAATCGTCTCGTTCTACAGGCTACGCAAGCAAAAGACTCAGAACAATGGGATGAGGCTATAGCCAACTTAGAGAAAGCAGCCACTCTGTATCCAGAAAAGACCGAGGTTGCTCAGTTGAAAACTGAATGTCAAAATGCCAAGTCCATTGCGGAGTATCGCCAACAGGAGCAGAGAGCTGCAGAACAAAAGTTCTGTCAACCTTTAGCGGAAGTCATAAAAGGTAAAATCTCTGCTGGCAACTTGGTGGGAACAACCGTCAAGTGGTTGAAGACGGAAGAACATACTTTTGGCCAGTCAGAGCATGATGCCTTCATTGCTGAAGCTCGTCAACTTCCTATTAAGGAACAGAAAAACCTGAAGAGCAAACTCTCGGCACTCGCCAAGATAGTGGGTAAGGATGTGACAGATGAATTGCTTAGCGAATTAGAAAACAATTAGCACTATGGCAAGAAAAGTATTTATATCGTTTTTGGGTACTAACAACTATGTGTTGTGCCGATATGCAATGGAGGATGTCGTGTCAGAGCCTGTGCGCTTTGTGCAGGAAGCTCTTATTGAAAATTTCTGTAAGGACTGGACGGAGGCCGACAGAATTTTTATATTCTGCACATCGAAAGAGAGCACAGGAGAAAATGGCTCTAAGGAGTTAAACTGGCTTGACAATGGACAGGCTAGAACAACCGACGAGTTGGAGAAGATAGGTCTTCAACATAGGCTTCAGGATTTGCAGAAAAGAATTGGTCTCAAGCCGCAGATAGAACAACTTGATATCGAAGCTGGTTTCTCAGAAGAAGAGATATGGGGTATATTCAATACGGTCTATTCAAAGTTGCAGCCGAGTGATCAGATTTATTTCGATGTGACCCATGCCTTTCGTTCCATTCCGCTCTTTTCAGTCGTGTTGTTCAACTACTCCAAGATGATGATTGGCACACAACTGGTGTCCATCATGTATGGTGCCTTTGAAAAGTTGGGGCCAGCCCTTAAGGTGAGAGAGTTACCCTTAGACGAACGGATTGCTCCTGTTATCGATCTCACCAACATAGCCCGTTTGCAGGAGTATAATCAGATAGCAGGCAGCCAGAAGGGCTTTGGTAAAGTGAAACAGCTCAAAGAAGCAATTGCTTCGGAATTGGCAGACAACTCCAATCAGGCCGTAAAGGACTTGTGTAATTCCATTTCTGAATTAGACGAGTATATTGCTACGATAAACATCAAAGCGATAAAGGCTGGTAAATTTATCTCAAAATTTAGGAATAACTATAAGAATGTCAAGAAAAAGATGGCATTGACTAAACCTCTCAGTAATCTTCTTGACGAACTTAACAGAGAAACCTCTGACTTTGTAGGCGAAAGCAGTTACCGCAATATTGAGGCCGCTATCAACTGGACCATCAAGCACGATATGCTGATGCAAGCATATCCTATGGCAGAGGAATACGTTGTTTACCGAGTAGCTGATATGTTCAAAGATGACAAGCCGTCACAATTATCGGCAAGGAAATACCGCGAGTTCATCTCAGGAATACTCGGTGCTCCTGCGGAAGACTTTGTAAGTAAAAACTGGAAATTCAGTCTTGCTGATTTCCCAGATGTGGCAGATAGGTTGGCGGAAGATTTTCTCATTCGCGAACTCAGACCACTATATGACCCCATCAGACTATCACGCAATGCTCTAGCTCATGCAAATGGTATTGAATATGATGAGTTACAAAAAGGCATCCCCAATATCATCGAGTGCATCAAGCACTTGAATGCGGCTTACGAAACATATTCCTCCACCAAGTATATTATAGAAAACTGTTATGGAGAAAAGTGAGACGACAAGCATCAAATTGACCACCAGTCAAGAAAATGTGCTGAAGCAGATTCTGGCCTTTGTTAATGACTCGCTCGACCGCGTCTTTATCCTCAAGGGGTATGCGGGCACAGGAAAGACCACGCTTATGAAGTTCCTTATCAGAGCACTTGAGAAACAGGGCAAGCACTATCGCCTCCTAGCCTCTACAGGCCGTGCTGCCAAAGTGCTTGCTAATCTCTCGGATAGCCACGGACAGACTTCTACAATCCATTCTATGGTTTATGCCTTCAACGGACTGAACAAGGAGTTTGATGAAAAGGAAGAGCCTGTCGTTGACAAGACTGGCCAACTTTTCCTTGTGTTCGAGCCTTCGCATCTCAATAAAGATAAAGAGCCAGAGACGATTTATATTGTCGATGAAGCCTCAATGGTGTCTGACGTGGCTACAAAGGATGTCACCCAGGCTAAGTTTGGAGATGGCCGTTTACTGAAGGAACTGCTCGAATACGACACTCGTTTGGGCAGCAAGTTTATATTTGTGGGCGACCCTTGCCAGTTGCCGCCTATCGAAGAATACAACTCTCCTGCCTTAATGCCGGAATATTTCAGACAGCAGTTTGGTATGATGGCTCATGAGGCTCAACTGACTGAAATCATGCGTCAACAGGGTGTGAGCGGTATTGTCGATGCCTCAAAACTTATACGTGGTCTATATAATTCGGCACCAGAAAGTTCGCGGACGTATGGTTTTCAGAAACTATGGGGCTATCTGCCTTTCCGACGGTTCAGAAATATCATGTTGCATCAGGGTCTTGAATCTATGCTTGACGACTATGTGGCGAAAGTGAGGTGCGACGGTCTCAATAGTGCAGTCTGTATCTGTCGCAGCAATAAGGCTTGCAGCCAGTTGTCAACTGCTATTCGCCAAAAGTTGGGACTTGCCGAGGGTAAAATTCAGAAAGGAGATCTGCTCATGATAATCCAGAATAATATGCCGACAGGTCTGATGAATGGTGATATGGTAACTGTTGAGGATATCTCGCCCCAAACGACAACTCGGGCCAGGCTTACCTTTAGGCAAATGAATGTGAAGGAACTGTTCACTGGCAGGACATATACCTCGCTGGTGATAGAAGAGGTTGCCTATCAGGGCCGTCTGAACCTTGATAGCCAGCAACAGCAGGCCCTCTTCATTGACTTTATCGTAAGGATGAGGGAAAAGGGCATTACACAGAAGAAAAAGAAAATGTTCTATGAAGCCATGAGCAGAGATCCCTATCTGAATGCTCTCCGCTGTGTGTTTGGCTATGCCATTACGTGCCACAAGTCGCAAGGTGGAGAATGGGAAGATGTCTATGTGCATGTACCTCGTAACATCACGCTAAACCCTACGAAAGAAACCTATCAATGGGTATATACTTCTATGACAAGGGCGCGAAAGATGCTTCATATGATAGATGATTTTTATATCAAATAAGTAACTATGCTAATAAATTTCAGTAACCATCCATCGCAGTTTTGGGATAATAGACAAATAGAGGCTTCCCTTAAATACGAGAAACTCATAGATATTCCTTTTCCACAAATTTCACCATATGCATCTGAAGAAGATTTGCGGATTTTGGCTGAAGAGTGGGTACAAAAGATTTTAGAGTTGGGGGAAGCTGATAATATAACCGTCCACATCATGGGCGAGATGACATTCACTTTCATGGTCGTTACTCGGCTCAAAGAATTAGGCATTCGCTGCGTAGCATCCACCACTGAGCGGAAGACTACCTACAATGATGATGGATCCAAAGTTTCTGAATTCTCATTCGTGAGGTTCCGAGAATATTAAACCAAACATGTCATAGCCTATGGAGATAGTACTGAATACCTTTGGCGTATCACTGAATCGCGACAATGAGGCCTTGTCATCACTAAAAAGGGTGAGCGGTATTGTATTCCTGTGGATGATGTCAAGTCGATACAGATTTTTATTATGTACGACATAGAAAGCAATAAAGTAAGATATAACATCGTAAAGTATCTGGAACGAATGGGCTGCTATCGTATACAAAAATCCATATTCCTTGGAAATCTCAGTATGGAAAAGTACGAGAAGATAAAAAGTGATATGGTAGAAGTACAATCCCTTTATGAGAATCATGATAGCATTATTGTATGTCCAGTATCTTCAGATATTCTTAGAAGTATGAAGATTATCGGGCAAAACATCAACCTTGATGTTATTACCCAAAACAAGAATACGTTATTCTTTTAGAGAAGATTAACAAAAGTGCTCTTTGACATGTTTTTTTTTATTTGTACCTTTGCAGCCCCTTAGAGAAAGGATGTTTTTTGCAGTATTTTTCTGATTGCTTGCGTAATTTGTATATATAAATGCATGGTAATGAGGTAAATGTATTGTTTTGGACTCAGATAGTATCTTCCATTATAATAAGGATTAAGACAACCTCTGCAACTTGCATTTGCCGCTTGCAGTGGTTAACTCAGATAGTATCTTCCATTATAATAAGGATTAAGACCGCTGCCGCCAATCTCGATGCTGAATTGATATGTCTCTCAGATAGTATCTTCCATTATAATAAGGATTAAGACCCACGATTGATGCTGCCATCCATAGAAGCATACATGATAGAACTCAGATAGTATCTTCCATTATAATAAGGATTAAGACAGTCATTAATATTATCTTTAAGAAATTCATCTAATTCTCAGATAGTATCTTCCATTATAATAAGGATTAAGACGCACCAAATAGCAACATACCAATTTCGCCAGTTTCTCAGATAGTATCTTCCATTATAATAAGGATTAAGACGCAACATAAACCTCAACAGGCTTGTCAAGAGTTACTCAGATAGTATCTTCCATTATAATAAGGATTAAGACAAATTATAATCATGCATACTAAATTGTTTTTGTACTCTCAGATAGTATCTTCCATTATAATAAGGATTAAGACATACTTCGCCTTCTGCTTGTCGTTCATCTGGAAGCCCCCTCAGATAGTATCTTCCATTATAATAAGGATTAAGACTCTTTAGGGCTTGCAATTCGACGTGTGCGCATTACTCTCAGATAGTATCTTCCATTATAATAAGGATTAAGACGAAATCGTAAGCATGGTTTTAGTGTTTAGTTAGCGTTTTCTCAGATAGTATCTTCCATTATAATAAGGATTAAGACGGTTTTAAGAATGTTCCTTCTAACTTAGTATTATGATTCCTCAGATAGTATCTTCCATTAGAATAAGGATTAAGACTTCATTAAAAAGTAAATACTCGCTAATAAATTAGCCCTCTCAGATAGTATCTTCCATTATAATAAGGATTAAGACACGACAGCATCTAATAATGTGTCGTAGGTGCACCCCTCAGATAGTATCTTCCATTATAATAAGGATTAAGACTTTGCCCGCACCATTTTGTCTGATGCGGAAACAAACAACTCAGATAGTATCTTCCATTATAATAAGGATTAAGACACCTGCCGCACGCATTCCTGCTGCTGCTGCGTTTACACTCAGATAGTATCTTCCATTATAATAAGGATTAAGACACTACTCTGCTTTCATCAGTCAAGCCGATACCGATACTCAGATAGTATCTTCCATTATAATAAGGATTAAGACATTTTCCAATTCAAGAGGATAGACGTTAACAGAGCGCACTCAGATAGTATCTTCCATTATAATAAGGATTAAGACCTCGACTTTGCGCAACTTAATGTCTTCTAAGATGTACTCTCAGATAGTATCTTCCATTATAATAAGGATTAAGACCTCCGTACGTGTACGGATGTAACATACGGTTCGCTGTCTCAGATAGTATCTTCCATTATAATAAGGATTAAGACATCTATACAGTTTCATACTTCAAATATTTTTTATACTCAGATAGTATCTTCCATTATAATAAGGATTAAGACTTTCACATAAATAAGATTTCCATTAGCAGTTATACTCCCAGATAGTATCTTCCATTATAATAAGGATTAAGACTTGTACAATCTGTTCTGATAGACGCCAGCCTGTGCCACTCAGATAGTATCTTCCATTATAATAAGGATTAAGACACAACCTCAGGTTGCACGTCTTCGAGGTGATGTGACCTCAGATAGTATCTTCCATTATAATAAGGATTAAGACAGGTCAAACAGGTCACGAGTTGGACAATCTGCCCAACCCTCAGATAGTATCTTCCATTATAATAAGGATTAAGACGGATTTCCATCTCTGTCAAGCACTGGCTGTCAACCACTCAGATAGTATCTTCCATTATAATAAGGATTAAGACCTCCGTACGTGTACGGATGTAACATACGGTTCGCTGTCTCAGATAGTATCTTCCATTATAATAAGGATTAAGACCAGCAAAGGAAACCGCCTATTGTGTCCCAATCAAGACTCAGATAGTATCTTCCATTATAATAAGGATTAAGACAAGGTCTGCCTGCTTGCAATAGTTTGTCACCTGCTCCAATGCTCAGATAGTATCTTCCATTATAATAAGGATTTTTCTAATGCTTAAACCCTAATACCGATTTCATTTTCGTTCTCATATTACTCCTTTGTGAAATGGTTCCAAAAAGAACGGAACCATTCGCAAGGTTGTTTTTCTTGCAAAGTTATAAGAGTCATCGTATCTTTGCAGCGTCATTCTCAGAAACCACCCCTGAGATGACGCTGCAAAATGATAGTGGTGGGAACAAAAGAAATCTAAGAAGAAATATGAATAACACAGCTCTTCAGACCATCGCCGCAAAGGCACTTCCAGCCCTCTCGGGCGAGTCACTTACCTACAATGCTGCCAAGAACGTGTTTCTCATGCTGGGTAATACCAGTGTAGCAGGGAATATAAATCTGACGAGCCTTGTGAATTGGTGGATGACTTCAATAGCGACATGCAGAATGAGGAATTCACTTCGAAGTTACAAACAGCTCGTGCGAAAGCACCTAAGGCTGTGGACCGCCTGCTTCGACTTATCAAGAAGCAGGAGTTCGCGGAATGATGATAGTAGAGAATATAGGGATAACAACAAAAACACCAAACCACTATGATAAACATGACTACGAACGGAAAAGAGCAGCTCCTTGAAGAAGTAAAGGAAAAGTTGCAGAAACTTAGAGAATATGGTATGAGTGAGATGGAAATCGTTTCTCTCTTACAGTTTGAGCAGCCTCTGCTCAAGCTGACCATTAGCAAAAACTATAAGATGTTCCTTGGCGAGAAACGTGTGGAAGTTCGTTTGGAGCCATTGGTAAAAGCGGTCTATCTATTGTTCTTGCATCACCCAGAGGGTATCAATTTCAAGGATCTGCCCGATTATAGATTGGAATTGACCAGGATATACTCAGATGTCAGGCCTTGTGGCTTGACAGAAAGAGCGCTGCGAAGCATAGAGGATGTAACGAACCCCATGCTTAACTCTATCAATGAGAAATGCGCCCGTATAAGAAAGGCTTTTGTTACCTTGCTCGACAGCAAAGTGGCAGAGCACTATTATATCAAAGGCCAGAGAGCTGAGGCGAAAAAGATTTCCTTGCCTCGCGACTTGGTCGTCTGGGAATAATCTTTCATTTCCACAAGCCTTGTGAGGCTGTTTTGTTTCTTCACATGGAAAAGAAAGGGTATCTTTGCACTCAAACAAAGATATGTGATTATGGAAGACTACGAGTACATCATGGCTAAATGCCGGAAACATCATTTCACGGGATGGGATGAGAATGAGTTGAGGTCGTGTCAGGAGGTGCTTCCCTCGCTGACTCGTGAGGAACTGCTGAGACTTTATGGGAGCCGATGGGTGGATGGCAGCTTGAAGAAGACGGTATTCAAGGTGCTGTTTGCTGACAAGGTGGGGAAACGTGAGGAGCGTATCATGAAGTTGCCGACCGATGAGCTTATTTTGGAGTTTAAAGATAAGAAATGTGGAAATATAGCGTTAATAAGGAAGGAGATGCGTAATCGCTATAAGGCTAACCTGAATGGTGACCGAACGAAGATCGCGTCGGTCTTTAATATGTCACTGAAGAGTGACCGTCAGTGGGTGATGTCCCAGGTTCGTAAGGCTGAGCATGAGGTTGCCCGTGAGCATGAGAGTTACTGGAAGACGGCGTGGAAGAAATAATGGCTAATATATTATAATAGGTATGAGAAAGATTTTGTGTTATGCTGTGGCATTCCTGGCCATGGCAATGGTGTTGGGGGCTTGCTCTGAGAAGAAAGGGCAGGCGAGTGTTAATAATGAGGTGAGCGAGCCGGTGAAGTCGAAGATTCAGCTGAATGCTGAGGACAGTGCTTTTGCCGTTGATGTGCTTGGACGTTACCTGAATGTCAGTCAGGCGTTTGCTGACTCTGCTGCTGCGACTACAGGGGCGTTGAATGGTGGAAGTGCTGAGGGCTATCTGGCTAATAAGGTTCATGTGGATTCGGTGCTTCATAGTTGTATTGACATGGTGAAGCAGCGTAACTACGATGGTCTGTTGTCGATGCTCGAAAAGGAGCGTACGAATATTTATGTTCATCCTGGTAATTTGATTGACAACGAGATTGACTTGGGCATCTTGTTTGGAAGGATGTATAATCAGGTTGCTGGTTCGGAGGATGACTTTTACAAGAGGATGTTGCCTATTTACGAGTTTACGGTTACTCACATGGACATGCTTGTAAAAATGGGTAATGAGCGTCATCCGGACTATGAGGTGATTAAGGGGTATTATGAAGTGGCGAAGGCGCACGAGAAATAATAGCACCGAAATACTATCGTTCGACAATAAAAATAAAAATCTTTGACTTTTATTTTGTATTGTCCTCACTTATTCGTACTTTGAGACAGGTCTCGAAGATACTGCCGTTCGACAATAAAAATAAAAATCTTCGACTTTTATTTTGTATTGTCCTCACTTATTCGTATCTTTGTCCACACAAACTAAAGACAAAAAACTATGGAAAAGTACGGAAAGGTAATTCAGGCGGCTATTATCGCTTTGGGACTCTTGCTGTTAGGACTATGCATCAAGAGTGGTATTGATAACTTTACAAACAAGGACCGTCGCGTTACGGTGAAGGGTCTTGCCGAGAAAGTTGTTGATGCGGACAAGGTTACATGGAATATCTCTGTGACTGGAGTGGGTGACAATCTGGATGGAATCTTTGCGCTGTTGAACGGCAACGTACAGACTATTCAGCAGTATCTGAAGGAGAATAAGATAGACGGCAAGGCGACGGTGTCTGTCAATTCGTTCGAGATTACTGACAATAATGCCAATGTCTGGAGCGAACGTAAGCCGACCTATCGCTACTCTGTAACCAGAAGTCTCGTCATCAACTCAAATGATACGAAGTTTATCAGTGAGCTGAAGGAGAGAGCCTCGGACGAACTGCTGCAAAAGGGTGTGATGCTTGACGGTAACTACGCTAACTATGAATATACGAAGTTCCAGGAGCTGAAGCCCGAGATGATGAGCGAGGCCATTGCCGCAGCAGAGAAGACTGCCCAGCAGTTTGCAGAGAACAGCCATTCGACCATAAACAAGATTGTTGAGGCCGGTCAGGGTGAGTTCTCCATTGAGGGTGCTGACATCGCCTACCAGAAGAAGGTTCGCGTGGTATCTACTATTACCTATTCGCTGAAAGACTAACAGACATGAATAGGTTTTTGCTACTTATTGTGATGGGATTATTCTCCTGTGTCTGCTGTCAGGCACAGGAGAAATCGTTGTCGGAGCTGTTGGGTGAGATAGACGACGCCATAGAAGAGGCACCTAAGTATGTTGACGAATACGAACGGCACATTGCCAATGCACGCCTGAAGTACGACCGTGTGCAGACCGACCTGCAACGCTATGAGGCAGCTTTCGGCTTGTATGAGTTGTATCGTCCGTTCATCAACGACTCGGCTATGTATTTCCTCAAGGAGTGTATAGTCTTGTCAGAGAAGATGGGTAATGCCTCCGATAATGTGATGTGCCGTTCGTTGTTGGCCTGGCGCTGTTCCAGTACGGGCATGTATGAAGAGGCTCTGAATATCCTGGACTCCATACGAATAGAAGGCATAGAGAAGGATGCTCAGGGCGAGTACTATCATGCTTATAATAATGTGTATAACGAGATGGCCTACTACACGCAGATGCCTGAGATGAAACAGTCGTATGCTCAGAAGGCCGACTACTATCAGAATAAGATGTACGAGACGTTGCCTGCTGACGACCCGCGTATCATGTTGCGACGTGAGATGACGTACCTGAACAATGGTGAGACGGAAAAGTCGATGAAGGTAAATGACGAGTGGCTGCGTATGGTAGAGAAAGGTTCTCACCCTTATGCCATGGTGGCACTCTATCGCTATCTGGAGTTCAAGGCTCGCGACGATGATCCGCAGATGATGTACTGGCTGGTAGAGTCGGTGCTGGCAGACATCCGCAATGGTGTCCTCGACCAGGGCTCCATGTGGGAGTTGGCCAACCAGCTGATGATAAAAGGTGACGTGGAGCATGCCAACCAATACATCAGTTACACCAGCGACTGTGCCATACGTTATGGTTCGCGTCAGCGTAACTGGCAGATAGCACCTCTGATGACGGAGATTGCCAAGAGCTATAAGGCAGAGAACGAGCGTGCTACCAAACAGCTGCGTGTACTGTTGGCTATTCTAAGTGTGCTGGCATTGTCTCTGTTAGGCGTGCTCTTCTTCCTGCATCGCAGAAACAAACAGCTGGCTACGGCCAGAAACGAGTTGCGTGGCGTGAACGACCGGCTGGCAGCACTCAATCAGGAACTGAAGGATACGAATGTTCAGCTGTCGGAGAAGAACACGCAGTTTGCCATGCTTAACTCGCAGCTGGCAGAGGCCAACCACATCAAGGAAGAGTATATCGGACGGTTCCTCTCGCTCTGTTCACAGTATATTGACAAGCTGGACAACTATCGTAAGATGGTGAACCGTAAGATGAAGAACAAAGAGCTGGACGAGCTGTTCCGCATCACTAAATCTACCGAGCTGAAAGAGAAGGAGATAGAGGAGCTGTACCAGAACTTCGACTCTGTGTTCCTGCATCTCTTCCCCAACTTCATTGATGACTTCAATGCCTTGTTACAGCCAGACATGCAGGTACATCCGAAGGAGGAGAACAAACTGACTACCGACATACGTATCTTTGCACTCATTCGTCTGGGCATTGACGACTCGTCGAAGATTGCCGAGTTCCTACATTACTCTGTCAACACCATCTACAACTACCGTGCACGTATCAAGAATGGTGCCATTGGCAACCGTGAAGCGTTCGAGCGACAGGTGAAGGAGTTAGGCTTTTTGTAATGTGTGTTTTGCAAAGTGATGGTAAGACGAGGCATGACGTGTGAAATAATTTAAAAAAGGAGGGAAAAAAGTTCAAATCTCAAATCTCACGTCTCAATTCTCAATCCTTTTTATTAACTTTGCAATCGATTTTAGACAAACAAGTGAATTTAACGATATTAAATTTTTAAAGTATTATGGTAAACTACAAGGATTTAGGTCTCGTCAATACACGCGAGATGTTCAAGAGAGCAGTAGCCGGTGGCTATGCTATCCCCGCTTTCAACTTTAACACAATGGAGCAGATGCAGGCCATCGTCCAGGCTGCAGTTGAGACAAAGTCACCTGTTATCATGCAGGTATCTAAGGGCGCACGTAACTACGCCAATGCTACTATCCTGCGTTACATGGCTGAGGGTGCTGTGGCATATGCTAAGGAACTGGGTTGCGAGCATCCTGAGATTGTGCTCCATCTGGACCACGGTGATAGCTTCGAACTCTGCAAGGACTGCATCGACATGGGCTTCTCAAGCGTGATGTATGACGGCAGTTCACTGCCTTACGAGGAGAACATCAAGATTTCTCGTCAGGTTGTAGAGTATGCTCACAAGTTTGATGTTACCGTTGAGTGTGAGCTCGGCGTGCTGGCAGGTGTTGAGGATGAGGTTGCCTCTGAGGTAAGCCACTACACCAAGCCCGAGGAGGTGATTGACTTCGCTACTCGTACTGGTTGTGACTCACTGGCTATCTCTATCGGTACTTCTCATGGTGCTTATAAGTTCAAGCCCGAGCAGTGCACACGTGACCCGAAGACTGGCAGGCTCGTTCCTCCTCCATTGGCATTCGACGTACTGCATGAGATTGAGCAGAAACTTCCTGGATTCCCCATCGTTCTGCACGGTTCTTCTTCTGTTCCTCAGGACGAGGTAGATACCATCAACAAGTATGGTGGCAACCTGCCCGATGCAGTAGGTATTCCTGAAGAGCAGCTCCGTGAGGCATCGAAGAGCGCAGTCTGCAAGATTAACATCGACTCTGACTCTCGTCTGGCCATGACAGCTGCCGTACGTAAGTATCTGGCTGAGCATCCTGACCACTTCGATCCACGTCAGTATCTGAAGCCCGCTCGTGAGAACATGAAGAAGATGTACATCCACAAGATTGTTGATGTGCTCGGTTCTGACGGCAAACTGGCTCAGTGCTAAGTGTAGAAAAGTTTTTTACAAGATAAAAAGGCTATGCATGTGCGTAGCCTTTTTATTTTGTTGCTTATGACTAATACTTTTCTGGTTTATGCCAATCAGCCGTTTTGACCTTGGAAAATGAGAGACAGACCGTTCCTTCGCAGGGTAGTGAGGAGCGTAGTTTATATACATCATGTTCAGGCACTATCTTAGCAGAGTCGTCAATGATGCATTCGTTGTCCTCATAGTGCCAGGTATATACCATTTGTTCCACTTCGTTGATGTAAGGTTCTACCTGTATCTCCACTCTGATGTTTTTCTTCGCTGACTGGGCGAGACAATATACAAGCCCTGTTGACAGCAGTAATAAGGATAAGATAATTCTTTTCATAAAATAATTTTTTGTCGTTGCAAAGGTAATGGAATCCGGTGATATCATATAAAAAATGAGTTCGCAAAAAGTTCGCATTGTTAGTGCGGACTATTTGCGAACTCATTTTAAAAGAGGGTGTTTATAGGCTGTAAATAACTTCGTCCCAGTCTTTTGCGCTACCTTTACAGCCAAATGCTTTCTGATATAGTCGGCTTCGAATAGATGATACGGAATTTTTTGCTCGCATTATTATGACAGCAATTTTGACTGGCTCAACATGTGCTTTGAGTAATAGGCAAACCCTGTATTCTGTGAGGGTCGGGTTGCATAGATTATTCAAATTAGATTTGAAATCCTTGTATTCCTGTTTGATTACGTTTTCTAATTCTTGCCAGTTCTCTTCGGAAATTTTTTGTGGTGTGTCGTGTTCTGCCTGCTCCATGAATAGTCTGAATATAGCAGTTTGCCTGATGTTATTAAGAGACCTTTCGTTTTCTTTGTTCTTTAGTTTGACAAATTCATTGGAGAATTGTAATTTCTCTTTTTCATTTTCTAACTGTTTCTTCAATTCATCACTGAGGGTAGTTGATTGTAGGAGTTGTTCCTCTAATTCTTTAATGCGATGTTTGTTTTCGGATATATACTTCTCGGATTGAAGTCGCAGTTCGTTCTTAATCTGTTTTAATTTTTTTAGTTTAGCTGTTTGTCTTTGTTTACTTCTCTTAATTGACAAAATGATAACAAAGAAACTAATAATGAGAAGTCCAAAGAATATGAATATCAAAAATGATTATCTTTCATTTGAAATCTTCAGTTGATAGTTCTCTGCTTCTTTTTCTTGGTAGTTGTAGGCACTATTCGCCTGTGCTATCTCCTTTGTACTGTTTTTCTTTTCTGAAATATATTTTAAATCTTGGTATTGTTGATAGTGCTTAAGTGCATCGCTCATCCGATTTCCAGACATATAGATTTCTGCTAATTTCTGATGTGCATAGCTGCTCGCTTCAATTTCTCCCATCATGATAAGTTTTTTGAAAAGAAATTCTGCTGAATCTGTTTGGTGGGAATGATAATATATGTCTGATACTGTAAATATTGTGGCAATAGTGTCGATGATATCCCTTTCATAAAGGAGTGGAAGACCATATTTTCGTGCAGAATCAATTTCTTGTATGTCAATAAAAACGCTGGAGAGTTGCATATCAACACTGTTTTGCAAGAAGGAATTGCGAGACTCTGTTGCTAATTGCCGAGCTTGACGAAAAAATGGGATAGATTTTTTTTCTTCATCTGCCCACTTATAAGATATACCAATGTCACGTAGATTGTATATCATGCCAATGGTGTCATTGATGGATTTGTCGAGTTCGTAGGACTTTTGTGAACAGTTGCGTGCTTCATCGTACATGCGGCGTTCGACAAATAAATACCCCATTTGACTATAAACCTTACTTAATAACGCAGGATTGTCATCGTGTTCTTTAAGGAGGGTTTCTGCCTTTCGGAAAAAATTAAGAGCTTGGGGGGCGTTTTTGTTTTCTGCACAAATACGTCCACCATAATAATAGGCTGTGGGCAGCAGTTGCTCGTTGCCTTTTTCTTCGAAGTTGGTAACAAGCTGCTCAGCCTCCTCATTAGAATATTTCAGGCTGTCAAGCTTATCGTTGACCTTTATCTGCAGAAGACGATAATACATCAGATCACTCGTAGGAACAGCTGTGGTGTCGAATGCTGTCAATAGTGATTGTGCACTGTCTGCATTGGTGTCAGAAAGACTGTCAATGTGAACTAACGACTTATCATATTGCTGTCTGCAAGAAGACAGCAATATGATAAGGGATGTACAAAAAAACAAGTTCAGTTTGTTGCCAGTCAGCATAGCTTATTTTACTGGTTCTGACTCCATCATTTCCAGACCTCCATTAACGGGATTCAGGCGCAGGTGAGTGATGTAACGCTTGTTGAAGAGTTCGGCACTGAGCAGCTCGACGTTTCCAAACTGTGCAACGGTGCACTCCTCTGTATAAAGCGTCTGGTTGTTATGACTGACGGTGACCTTAGCCCTTCCTGGTATGTTGACATAGATGCCTTCTTCCTCCGGCTTCTTCTTTTTCTTCTTGTCTGGAGCTGGTGCTGGTACGATGTGCAAATCCTCTACCGTCAGGTAGTATGGCTCGCCCGACAAGTCGTCAGCCTCTACCAGACCTAAGTGCTGCGACAGGCGGAAGAGTACCATGTCAGTGACACTTTGCATGGGACAGGTCATGATGATGTACTCGCTGGTGTCGCGTACGGTTGTGCCGGCAAACAGCTGGGTCAGTGCCTCGTCCTGCTCGTTCAGCTGGTTGAGCATGATGCGCAGTTGTTCTCCGTCCTTGGGCATGTAGTCTGCTTCACCTCGTGTGAGCAGGTTTTTGCTCTCGCGTACATTATATATCTCTTGGGCAATGAGTTCGGCTCGCTTGGCCATGCTGCCTGCAGAGAGTATCTCCTCATTGAGGAACTGTCGTGGGTTGACTGGTCTGACCTTGGGAGCAGGAATGAAACGCTGTGGATGTTCCTGACGGATGCCCTGACTGTTGATGGCCAATAGAACGCCGTCGTCAGCCAGTTCCAGGTTGGTGGCTGTAGATTTTGCATTGAACTTCACTGCAAAGCATTTGGCTGTGTCTGCCTGTCCTACGGTTTGCATTATCACCTTGGTTACTCTGAAGCTGGTTGATTTGTCTGCCTTGACGTTTTGTAGGGCGAGATAACGCTCTGCGTATGCAGCATACTCGCCTGGTGTGTAGGTGGTTTTCTCCACTTGTACCACGAAATGCATGGCCGTCTTAGGCAGGTAGTATATGGCTCCGTCGGTGGTGATGCCAGGTTGGTACTTTGACAGTTGTGTCTGTGCAGTCATGCTGCACGTGCAGGCCATGATGGCCATAGCGATAAAAAGTTTCTTGCTTGTCATATTATTACTTAATCGTTTAGTCGTTTAAATGCTTCTGGTAAATATTGTATGAGGTCGCTCGCTATGAGGCTTTCCATTCCAACGTGACGGGCGGCAATGTCGCCTGCCAGTCCGTGGAGGTACATGCCTACCATGCAGGCTTCGCGCTGTTTGTAGCCACGTGCCAGCAGTGCCGTAATGATGCCTGTCAGCACGTCGCCACTGCCTGCTGTTGCCATGCCTGCATTGCCAGTGTTGTTGAACATCACATGTCCGTCAGGACAGCAGAGTGCAGAGTAATGACCTTTCAGTATGATATACCCCTGCAGTCGTTCTGCCATCTCACGGGCTTTCGTCAGCCGTTCGTAGCTATCGGCAGCATTTCCCTCCATGCGGTCGAACTCTTTGGGATGAGGAGTGAAGATAATCTCCTTGGGCAGTTGCATCATCCATGCACGGTGGTTGGCGAGCATGTTCAGTGCATCGGCATCGACAACCACAGGACAGGTGGCCCGTCGCAGCTGAGCAATGAGTGCGATGGCTGTTGTCTCGTTCTGTCCTAATCCTGGTCCGATGCCCAGTGCGTTATAGTCCTCGGTATCGACAGCCTGTGAGAAGATGGTGTCTTCCTGATCCACCTGAACCACTGCTTCTGGTACGGATATCTGAAGAATCATGTTGTTACGACGTGGGGTGTGGACAGTCACCTTGCCTGCGCCAGAGCGCAGACATGCCTTAGTAGCCAGTACGGCAGCACCTGCCATGCCATAGCTGCCGGCAATGATGAGTGCATTGCCCATGTTACCTTTGTGGGCGTAACGGTCGCGTCCCAGTAGCAGTGGTCTTATCTCTGTTTCCTCGATAAGGTTGTACTGAGCGTCAATCTTACGTATTCCCTCCTGGCTGAGCCGTATGTCGAGTATGCGTAGCTTGCCTATGAACTCTTGGTTTTCTGGGAAGAAGAAGGCCAGCTTCTGCTGTTGCAGTGTCAGTGTCAGGTCTGCTTTAATAATGTTCGCGCGTACATTATAAGTATTGTCCTCGCTCATCAGCCCTGAGGGAAGGTCGATACTCACCACACGTGACGGGGATGCGTTGATATACTTTACCAGTGAGGCAAAGCCACCAGCCAGCGGCTTGTTGAGTCCTGACCCAAAGAGGCCGTCAATGACCAGTGTCTGTTCGTCCAACTGTGGTGGGTCAAACTCCTGGGTAACCTCTGTGAATGTCTGTATCTGTTTACATTCTTTGAGTCGCTGTCGGTTGACTGCACAGTCAGCTGACAAGTGGCCGGAGATGTTGAACAGATAGACCGACACAGAATAGTTAGCTGTGGCTAACAGCCGTGCAACGGCCAGTGCGTCACCACCGTTGTTGCCTGGTCCGGCAAACACTACAATGGGTGTGAGCGTGGACCATTGCTCGCTGATAGCTCGCGCGATGGCCTTGGCTGCACGCTCCATTAAATCTACTGATGCGATAGGCTCATGCTCTATCGTATAATCGTCCAGCTCATGTATCTGAGCACCTGTAAAAATTTTCATCGCCGACAAAAATACAAAATTATTGCTAATCACGTACCATTCTTTGCCAGAAAATTTGTAATTTTGTAGCAAATTAATAAAAAGTAGCCCATGAGTATCGTAAAAATTAAGGACAAAACGTTCAAAACGTCCATCTCGGAACAAGAGATAAAAGAGCAGATAAAGCGTGTTGCAGCGCAGATTAGTAGTGACATGGAAGGGAAGAATCCCTTGCTGTTGGGAGTGCTTAACGGGTCGTTCATTTTTGCTGCCGACCTGATGCGTGCCATCACCATTCCGTGTGAGATATCTTTCGTGAAGCTGGCATCCTATCAAGGAACCATATCGACAGGAAAGGTTCACGAGGTATTGGGAATCAACGAAGACTTGACTAACCGTCATGTCATCATCGTTGAGGATATTGTCGATACTGGTCGTACGATGAAGCAGATGGTAGAATCGCTTGGTACACGTAACCCGGCCTCTATCCATATATGTACGTTGTTTGTGAAACCAGACAAGTTGGAGGAAGACCTGAACATTGACTATTGTTGTTTCTCCATCCCTAACGACTTTATTGTAGGTTATGGCTTGGATTATGACCAGCAGGGCCGTAACCTTCCAGAGATTTATTCGTTGGTAGAATAGTATGAGACAGATAAAACTTCCCCATTTGCCCAGTGATGTCGAGGCACGTAAAGGTGATTACTTGACAGATTTGTGGTGGCATAATACAGGAAAAAAAGAAAACACAATTAAACAAGACACGATAAAGATAGAAATCAGTATGAAGAATATTGTAATTTTTGGTGCTCCAGGTTCTGGTAAGGGAACTCAAAGCGACCTGATGATTGAACACTATGGTTTTGGACACATCTCAACAGGTGACGTGCTGCGTGAGGAAATCAAGAAAGGCACAGAGTTGGGAAAGACAGCCCAGAGCTATATTGACAAGGGAAATCTTATCCCTGATGAGCTGATGGTTTCCATTCTGGCAAATGTCTATGACTCGTATGGTCGTGGACACAAGGGTGTTATTTTTGACGGTTTCCCACGTACCATTCCACAAGCAGAGGCACTGAAGCAGATGCTTGACGAGCGTGGTGACAGGGTGGCAGCCATGATAGAGCTGGACGTTCCAGAGGATGAGTTGATGAAACGTCTCATCCTGCGTGGTCAGCAGAGTGGTCGTGCTGATGATAATGAGGAGACAATCAAAAAACGTCTTGTTGTCTATCATTCCCAGACACAACCGCTCATTGAATGGTACAAGCAAGAAGGCCTGCATCACCATATTAATGGTCTTGGTACGCTGGAACGTATCTTCGAGGATATAAAAAAAGTAATAGATGGAATCTAACTTCGTTGACTATGTGAAGATTTGTTGCCGTTCAGGCAAGGGTGGGCGAGGGTCTATGCACCTTCGCCACGTGAAGTATAACCCTAATGGAGGACCTGACGGTGGCGATGGCGGCAAGGGTGGTAGCATTTACCTGCGTGGTAATCATAACTATTGGACGCTGCTACATCTGAAATACGAACGCCACATCTTTGCAGAGCACGGTGGCAACGGAGGTAAAGACAAGTGTCATGGCACTGACGGCAAGGACATCTATATTGACGTGCCTTGTGGTACGGTGGTTTATAATGCCGAGACAGGAAAGTATGTCTGCGACGTTACTTACGACGGGCAGGAGGTGTTGTTGCTGAAAGGTGGTCGTGGCGGTTTGGGAAATTTCCAGTTCCGTTCAGCCACTAACCAGGCACCCCGTTATGCCCAGCCTGGTGAGCCCATGCAGGAGATGACCATCATCCTTGAACTTAAACTGCTGGCAGATGTAGGGTTGGTGGGCTTCCCTAATGCAGGTAAATCAACACTGGTATCTGCCTTGTCGAATGCGAGGCCTAAGATTGCCAACTATCCGTTTACTACGATGGAGCCATCGCTGGGTATTGTAGGTTATCGTGACAATCAGTCGTTTGTCATGGCCGATATACCTGGTATCATAGAAGGTGCCAGCGAGGGTAGGGGACTTGGTCTTCGTTTCCTACGGCATATTGAGCGTAACTCACTGCTTTTGTTCATGGTTCCAGGCGATACGGAGAATATCAAGAAGGAATATGATATCCTGCTGAATGAGTTGCGACAGTTTAACCCTGAGTTGCTGGACAAACACCGTGTGCTGGCTATTACCAAGTGTGACCTTCTGGACGAGGAGCTTATAGACATGCTACGTACTGAGGTGATGGAGCAGTTGAAGGCCGATGGTGAAGAGATACCAGTAGTGTTTATATCTGCTGTGGCACAAATGCATCTTGACGAGCTGAAGGATGTCCTCTGGCGTGAGCTGAATGCAGAGAGTAATAAACTGGCTTCTGTCATTACCTCCGACTCTATTGTCCATCGTGATAAGGACATGGCTTTGTTTGCTGCAGAAATGGCAGATGAGGGTGAGGATGAGGATATAGAATATCTGGACGAAGACGAACTGGAAGACATTGAGGACTTGGATGACTTCGAATATGACGAAGAGTAACCAGCAGGAAACACCTGTCTTGCTGACCTATCAGCTTGGTGAGCACATTATGGCTTTCAGTACCACACGTCATGGTGGTGTCAGTCAGGGTAGCTATGGTTCTTTTAATATTAACGCTTATTGTGGCGATGCTGTTGAGGCTATTCAGCAGAATCGCCTTTTGCTTTGTCACTGTTTAGGTGTTGATGTTTCTCGTCTGGTGCTGCCTCATCAGGTACATGGGGTACGTGTGGAACAGATAACGCCTGCTTTCTTCCATAAGAACCCAGAAGAGCGTCAGGCGCAGTTGGAGGGTGTAGATGCTGTAATGACCAATGTCTGTGATGCCTGTTTGGGCGTTTCGACAGCTGACTGCATTCCTGTGCTGATTTACGACCCAATACATCATGCCGCTGCTGCTATCCATGCTGGTTGGCGAGGCACTGTCCAACGTATAGTCTGCTATGTTGTTGAGGCAATGGTGAAAGCTTATGGCTCCAAGCCAGAAACGCTACGTGCTGTTATTGGTCCTGGTATTGGTCTTGACGCTTTCGAAGTGGGTGATGAGGTATATGATGCTTTTGCTAATGCCGGTTTCTGTATGGAACGCATGTCACGCCGTGATGACAAATGGCATCTTGACTTATGGGCATGCAACCAGCAGCAGCTGTTGGCTTGTGGCTTGACAACTGAGCACATCCAGTTGTCTGGCATCTGTACTTATCAGCAGTGTGACGATTATTTCTCTGCACGTAGGTTAGGTATCCGTTCGGGTCGTGTCTTTACTGCTTTTGTATTGAGATAGGCATATTTGGAATGACCAAAAAGACAGACCCGTGCTCACATTGTGGACACGGGTCTGTTATTCTCTATTTGTCGTTTTCTTAGTTGTACTTCAGTACCTGACCAGGAGTCAGTCGGAAGTTCTTGCCAATGTGGTTCAACTTGCACAGCTTGTCAACAGTTGTACCACGCTTACGTGCGATGGAGTACAGGGTCTCACCCTTGCTGACCTTGTGGAAACGTACGTTGCTGGCAACGGTATTCTGACGTGGAGCAGGAGTAACGGCAGCTACTTCCTGACGTGCTCTGGGCTCTGCAGGAGCTACAGCAGTGCCGCCAACACCACGCAGACGTGTTGCCTGAGCAGATTCCTGATCGTAGGTTGACTTACGGAAGAGGTAGTAGTCATCAACGATATCCTGGTTCTTGAAGTCGAACATCAATGCAGGATTGAGTGCTACACCACAAAGACGTGTCTCGAAGTGCAGGTGTGAACCAGTGCTACGACCAGTGTTTCCACCCAGTCCGATGGGCTGTCCAGATCTTACTTCCTGGTTCTCACGTACCAAGTGCTTTGACATGTGGCCATAAACGGTTTCCAGACCATTGTCGTGACGTATAACAACATAGTTGCCATAGCCTCTTGGCTCGTAACGTACAATACGTACCTTACCGCTGAATGCAGCGCGGATGGTGTCGCCGATATATACCTTGATGTCCAGTCCTTTGTGCTGACGTCCCCAGCGTGCACCGAAGTTCGATGTTACCACACGGCTTGGAGTAGGCATGTGGAAGTCACGCAGGTCAATACGATATTCGTCAGGAAGGATGCCGTTGGCACGGCTTACATATCTGTTGTCCCAGCTCTGATAGAGGTCAGAACCTGGCATTTCGGTTGCTTCTGTTTGGAGTAACTGTCTGAAAGCTACTGAGTCCACGGCCTTCATCTTACGGTCGATGGGTGCCTGATTGGCTAAAAGGTCCTGTCCCATAGTAGGAATAGTACTCAGTGTGGCTACTGTAATTAATGCAATTGTCTTAAGCTGTTTTAAAATCATAACTTGGTCTTGGTTTTAGAGGTATTAATGGTCACCTCAAAGAAAAGAACGCTGCAAAGGTAATAAATATTTTGTGAAATCGGTTCACTCTTAACACTATTTGTGTGTATTTTAACACTTCTGTTAGGATATTGCAGCCCAGTTAATGTTTGTTTTACGCAGTTCTCGCAACCTGTTCCACAATATTTCATATTTAACATTTTGACATGTAGGGTCGTCATCGATAATGCGTTGTGCCTCGTCGCGAGCCATCTGAATGAGTTGTCCGTCTTGTGCCAGATTAGCAATTTTCAAGTCGAAGGCCATGCCACTCTGCTGGGTCCCTTCCAGATCACCGGGTCCTCTTAGCTTCAGGTCAGCCTCTGCTATGCGGAAACCGTCGTTGGTGTCGCACATGATGTCAATGCGTTTTCGTGTCTCCTCACTCATCTTGTGGTTAGTGACAAGAATACAGTAGCTTTGATCGGCGCCACGTCCCACGCGTCCACGTAGCTGGTGAAGCTGGCTTAGTCCGAAGCGTTGTGCTTCGAGAATGACCATGACCGATGCGTTGGGCACGTTTACTCCTACTTCTATGACTGTTGTGGCTACGAGTATCTGTGTCTCGCCACTGACAAAGCGTTGCATCTCTTCTTCCTTCTCCTTAGGTTTCATTTTGCCATGCACCTTGCTCAGCTGGAACTCAGGGAATGTCTCTACTAATTGTATGAAACCGTCCTCGAGGTTCTTCAGATCCATGCTTTCGCTCTCCTCGATGAGAGGGAAGACAATATACACCTGCCGTCCTTGTTTTACTTGCTGGTAGATGCCTTTGTAGAGTGAACCCATATTGCTGTCGAAAACATGGGTGGTTACTACGGGTTTGCGTCCTGGAGGCAACTCGTCGATGATGCTTACGTCCAAGTCGCCATAGAGTGTCATGGCTAATGTGCGTGGTATGGGTGTGGCCGTCATAACCAGCACGTGGGGTGGATTGGTGCTCTTGCTCCACAGCTTGGCACGCTGTGCTACTCCAAAACGGTGTTGCTCATCGACGACGACCATGCCCAGTCGGGCAAACTGTACAGTGTCTTCAATAACAGCATGGGTACCTACCAAAATCTGTACTTCGCCAGTAAGCAGTCCGTTGAGTACCTCTTGTCGTTTCTTGCCTTTCACAATGCCAGTCAGCAATTCCACTCTTATAGGCATGTCGCCCAGGAAGTCGCGAATGGTCTGCAGATGTTGTTCTGCCAGTATCTCCGTAGGTGCCATGATGCATGCCTGGTAGTTGTTGTCCAGTGCAATAAGCATCGACATCAGTGCGACGAGTGTCTTGCCAGAACCCACGTCTCCCTGTAGCAGTCGGTTCATCTGCCGTCCACTTCCCATGTCGTGGCGTATTTCTCTGATGACACGTTTTTGTGCTTCTGTCAGCGAGAAGGGCAAGTGTTGGAAATAGAAATTGTTGAACAGGTCGCCCACACGGCTGAAGACATAACCACGATACTTACGTCGATGGTCGCTCGCGTACCTTAATATATTTAGTTGAACGTAGAACAGTTCTTCAAATTTCAGTCGTACGCGTGCACGTTCCAGTTGTCGTGCGTCAGAAGGGAAGTGTATGCAGCGCAGTGCCTCGTCGCGCCCCATTAGGTGCATTCGTTCAATGATGTCAGTGGGCAGTGTCTCTGGTAGTGGCTCCTTGATGAGTGTGAGCATGCTCTTAGCCAGTTTCTCAATGGTCCGAGAGTTCATGCCAACCTTTTTCATCTTCTCGGAAGTATGGTAGTAAGGCAACATCTTCATGGTCGATAGCTCAAGTGACTCTGCCGGTTCAATGTCAGGGTGTGCCACCTGAATGCGCCCGTTGAAGACAGTTGGCTTTCCAAAGACGACGTATTCTGTGTTGACCTTGTATTTGTTGATGGCACTCTTGCCATAGGTGAACCAAATGAGGTCCATCACCCTGCCAGTGCCGTCAGTAAAATGAGCCACCACACGTTCTTTGCGTGCGTTTACCTTAAATGATTCGAAACTCAGGATGCGTCCCTTCACCTGGACATAGGGCATGTCGCCAGTCATCTCGCCAATGCTATAAAGGCGGCTTCTATCGACATGACGATAAGGATAGTACATCAGCAGGTCGCCAATGGTCTGGATGCCCAGTTCCTGACTGAGCATCTT
>Ga0247610_10001067_pt1 | contig 34978 bp, 29 predicted proteins | sample 174DNAGHGhighgp2_FD_193483 | JGI IMG/M metagenome (GOLD analysis project Ga0247610, IMG submission 193483) | Sheep rumen microbial communities from Palmerston North, Manawatu-Wanganui, New Zealand - 1742 DNA GHGhigh gp2 | ecosystem: Host-associated > Mammals > Digestive system > Stomach > Rumen...
TCAATAACAATGTTGCATTCCGAAATTTTATCACTAATGGAATAATTGGATTATTAATTTGGGGAAATAAGATTGTAGCCCAACGAATAGTAATGACCAATAATGGAGTGGTTAACATTACAGCAGATACCAATTTTCATATAATCAAAAACTACCCCACGTATTGCAAAATAGACAACAATCAAGGTAGTGTCAGTGGTGAATTTATTTACGACGGTTCAAATACAATAGAACTTTATAGTCAAAAACCACAAAGACGTCTTAGCAGATTGAAAATTAAGTACTTTAAAATATACCAAGATACTTCATTAGTACGAGACTTAATCCCAGTCCGCATCGGCACAAAAGGATACATGTACGATAAAGTATCAGGTAAATTATTTGGTAACTCTGGAACAGGACAATTTATTTTAGGACAAGATATTAACGATTAAACATATAAAATACAATGGCTACAACATATCAAGATACAAATGTTAATTCATTAGTAATTAACAAGTTGACTAAACAAGAATACGATAATTTACAACAAGTTTCTGATACAGAGTTATATTTAGTTGAAGAACAAGTTGATAGTACAGTAACACAAGGAAGTACTAATCCAGTACAAAGTGGTGCAGTATATGAAGCATTACAAGATATTGGAGGTAATATAAATGATGGTACTACTACATTTACTAAGAACAACCAAACAATAGGTACTACAAGTGCTAACCAAGAAAATGATAAAACTATCGCAATACCTAACGATGTTGAGATGGTTTATTTTGCACATAGTAAAGCATTATCAGTGCAAACAACAGATGCATACTATGATACCAATTATAATTATCTTGTAGAAGAAGACCCAGCAACTTGGACTGACCCAAATCCTCAACACAGGATTACAACTGATGGATATTATTATGATTTATTAACAGATAATATTTATCAAGTTGATAATTACGAAACAACCGAAGTTACTTCTAATGTAACTATACAAGGTGATACTAATAAATTATACTGTAATGTTGATGATAATAAGTTATATAGATATGATGGAAGTAACTTTATAACATTAACAAGTGAAGGCAAGACATATACATTATCATCAAATAATGAAAACATTAGATTAACAGATAGTGAAGGACAAACACAAGATTTAAGTCTTAATACATTAATAAATGGTTTAAGCACGGAAAATTCAGACCCACAAGATGATGACTATATAGTAGCACAATATGCAGGAGGTGGTACTACTACAACAACATATCATCGTAGACCCTTATCTAAGTTTTGGGATTGGATAAAGACTAAACTTGGTATAGGTACTAACGATGGTACTTTTTTGAGGAAAGATGGTACGTGGGTAACACTTGGAAGTGCTGCGTATCTAACAGCAAATACAGCAGCAAGTAATAGTACGGTAGTCCAACGTAATTCAAGTGGATATGTATATGCAAACTATTTTAATACAACTTGTGCGGAAGCAAACCCATCGTCTTATACAAGCCCTATGGGGTTGTTTACAAGCAATGATGGTTTTATACGCAAGGCATCCGCCGCAAACTTCCGTTCTATGATTGGAGCAGGCACTTCAAATCTAACAATCGGCACTACCTCAACCACTGCCTGCGCGGGAAATGATGCAAGACTATCAAATTCAAGACCAGCAAGTGATGTATACGCTTGGGCAAAGGCAAGTACTAAACCGAGTTACACAGCGGGCGAAGTGGGGGCGGTTAGTACAGCAATAAAAACTTTTAGTGGAACGGGGTATACCGCTATACAAATTGGACCAGATTCAAGTGGAATAGTAATAATTAGTTTTGCTTACAAGCCGACATCATCTACTGTTAACTTACCCGTAACAGGCACTTATAAAGCAGCAGGTTATTTTCACGCTGGAAATAGAGATGTATCACTTGATTCAAGTGCAGTGTTTCAATTGACCGCAGCTGGATTTATTCAAAACGTAAGCTCAGTTAATACAGGCGTAACATATTACGGTACTGTAACATCAATCAGAATTAGTTAATTATGGGAGAAATTATAGACATCTTAACCGCCGAATTAAAAGCGGAACGAAATTAAATAATAAATTTAATTATATTCATTTGACTATTAAAATTAATAATTATATTTGCAACCAATAAAAATAAAACATTATGACAGCAGACGTTTTTAAACAAATTGTAGATGCAGAATTATCAAGGATTTTAAGATTGAACACTGTATCTAATATAGTATTTAATGTAGAGATGAGTAATGGTAAGGAGTACCACATTAGACTTACTAAGTCTAATACTTGGTATAAGGCTCCAGAGATTCTCATTGTAAAAGACTCTGATAAAAATAATATCTCTTCTGAGATAATTAAATTGTCAGGAGCAGAGAACTCTTCAAGTTCAACTACAATTCCAGCTAGTGAGGGCTTTGTAAATCGTTCTACTTGGAATAGAACAATTTATTACATTGACCCAGAAAAGGTACAATCAATGTATTATACCTTTGATGTTTACCAAGATAGCACAGTAACAGAACCTACTAATGACGAAGAATAATGCCAACACCAAAGAAAGATAAAAGTAAAGATACTAAAAATAGACCAACACCATTAGTACCTAAGACAGCATTAAAGCAAAACGGTAATAAATACTGTAGAGGTGGTAAGCTAAAAAGATGAAAGATTCTCTAAACAAATACTTATATAAGATAGAGTTGTATGTTTTGAAAATAATACCAATGCTTTTAGCGTTATGTAGTTTCTTGAATACAACTCTATTTTATTTTGGTATAGATTTATTTATATTATCGTATTTAGGTGGAGTATCATTTCTGACATTGAGTTTCCTTTATTTATCATCTTATGTATTTCATTTTTGTATGCATCATAGAATGTATTTGTATTATATAACAATAGTGAATATAATTAGTTATATAGATATGGAATATGGAATACCAGTATCTGATTTTGAATTATATGTAATATATTTAAGTATAGCCTTGGTATTTATAGTGTTGATAACTACATTTAAATTATGCAAAACCTCATCAAGAAATATATAGTAAAAGCATTAAGAAGAATAGCTGATAAAATTGATTCTGACAATTGTGAACTATCTTCAGAACAGGCTATGCATATTATGTCAGTTATAAGCCATGAAATAATGAGTAAAGATGAAGCTTGTAGTTATTTAAATTTATCAAGAAGCAGATTTGATGATTTAGTCAGAAGTGGTAAGTTACCAAAAGGAAGGAAAAGAAAAGGATTCAAAGAGATAGTCTTTTATAAAGATGAGATAGATAAATACAAAATAAGTAATGAGTTAAAACCCTAATCAATTAAAGATTAGGGTTTTATTTTTATTATAAGTATCGTTTCATATACTTTTAGAACAGTACTAAGTTTGTGCCACGTAAGCTTATGTAACTAGTATTAACAAATTAAAAGTAATAATTATGGACGATAGTAAAGTTTTTATGTTCCCCGAAAATAGAAGTAATGGTATTGACCCTACTACAGCACTGTTACTTGGTAATAACGGTGGCTTCGGTGGAATGAATAATCCTTTATGGATGATGTTTATGTATCCTTTTATCCTACCATTCTTCAATATGTTTAATGGTGGCTTTGGCGGATTTAATGGCTTTGGAGGCAATAATAATGGAGTAGGCTTCTTAGCTAACCAACTTAACAATGATGCTGGCAGAGACCTTATTTTACAGGCTATTAATGGTCGTGCTGATGCTCTTAGTCAGCTTGCTCAAATTACTCACACAAGCATAGACAGTGTTAGAGATAACATTTCTATAGTAAATAATAAACTTGGTGAGATTGGTGCACAAGTAGGAATGAATGGTTTGCAAGTAATTAATGCAGTACAGTCTGGTAATGCTTCTCTTGCTGCCCAAATAGCAAATTGCTGCTGCGAGAATAGACTTGCAACTTGTCAGCAAACTAATACCTTGAGTTCTCAAGCTGCTGCCAACTTTGCAGCTACCCAGCTTGAATTAGCCAAAAATGAGGCTGCTGACCAACTTTCAGTATGCCAGCAGACAAATACATTGACTAGACAAGCAGATGGCAACACAAACGCTATTTTGGGTGCTATAGCTAATCAGAGTACTATGATTACAAAAGAGTTCTGCGATTTGAAAGAACGAGAACTCCAAAATAAGATTAATACTCAGGGAGAAATTATCACTCAGTTGAGAAACCAGATTAGCAATGACAATCAAACCCTTGCTTTCAATAAAGCTATATCAGCTCTTGATGACAAGATTGATGCTATTGCTGCTAAACAGCCTAATACAGTTCCTGTAATTTATCCTAACCTTACCGCTGTTAATAATACCCCTTGTTCAGGTCAGAATTATTATCCATTTGGTAATGGATTTGGTAATGTAGTGTTTTAATTAAGGATATAGGAGGTAAAAGCTATGAATTGTAATATGAATATAACAACTAATGCAGGTGGTATTCCTTATTTAAATTCTACTAATGTTACTATAAATACAGAAACTGTAGATATTGCCTTAGGATTTCGTAGAATACAACCAGTTGGATATTTCACAGTATTTATCAATGATGTAATACCTGCTGATACCACTGCAACACTACCTGTTACATTAACATTGAATGGTACTACAAGACCTTTGCTGTTACCTAATGGTACAGCAATAACTGCTGCAGAATTAATCAATGTGAATGTAATAACTGTATTTAACGATAGATTCAAAGGGGTATTATCACTTATGTCTCGTACAATTAATTAATTAATTTAAATTATTAACTATGTTTTCAACTTTAACACAAAACAGTGTACTATATGTTTGGGATTTAAATAATAGTCCTAAAGTATTACAAGGTACAATAGAAAGGGTATCTATCCCTAGACCTAGATATAAGACATTCAATCCTACTCTTGAAACAATAGTAGATATTACTGCTATTATTAATGGAGAGAAAAGAGAGTTTAAAGATGTTCCTAATAATGCAGTAGCAGACTTTGGAGAAAATTCATTTGTTATAGCAGAAAGTAGAGACGCTTTAAATGCTTATATAAACTCCAGATACCAAAATGCTAAGGGTATGATTGAGAATGCTAAAAAGGAAGAGGCTAGATTACCTATGTATGAAGAATCGTTAGAAGAACTGAATCCAACTATAAAGTATGAGAAAGAAAAGGATAAGGTAATTGCTTCACTACAAGACCAGATAAAAGAACTCAAAGATATGGTAACTGTTTTGGTTAAAGGAGAAGACTCTAAAAAGTAAAGATTATGATAATGATTTCATTTAGAAGCAAGAAAGATAAAGAACATCTTTTGGAAAAAGCAAAGAAGATGGAAGAATATGCAGCTATGATAGTAGAATGCATAGAAGAATCCAAAGAAGAAGAGTATGATGAACGTTCTTATCGACATGATTATGAAGATGATGATGATGAAAGATATGAACACAGATATGCTTATAAAAGAAGAATGAGGTAGTATTAATGAGTTGTAAATTTAGGGTTAGGGATTATCCCTGACCCTTTTTAAAATTGAATATTATGCAAAGAGATAACTTTACTAGATATGATGAATACCCAGAAGCAATGTTAATCTATCTAAGAAATTATGGACCACATTTCAATAGGAAACTATTTGAATTTGCAGTATCTAAAATGACTAGAAAGACTAATGGTAGGGAACAAAAGATAACTCCAATACCTAAAGAAGATGTTGATGCTATTCTTAAAAATACGGGAGTAATTATTGATAACGGTCAATTATATGATTGTGCTTATGTTGCTAATATGTGTAAAGCTGATTTCTTAGGTTCATCTATTATAGATGATAAACATATGGCTTTATATATTAAAGATGTTATTGATGATGTTGATGCTCCTGATGGTTTAGTCTTTAACAGATTTTACGCGGATTGCTGTTATTCTGGAATAGCTATTGATTGGGAAGAAATGTTATGAGACAAGACATAGACGTTAATGGTTATTGGAAAATCATAGTAGTTTATAATGTTTATTTGGGTGAGCCTAATACAGGTTTCACCCAAACTGATTTTAGTAGGAAACAAAGTATTGTAGGAATTTCTAAGGTAACTAATAAAAGTCAACTAATTAATACTATTGTACACGAAGCTAAACATGTACAGTCTCATATTTGTAGGTACTATAATGTTAGTGAGGGTAGTGAAGCTGCTGCTTATTTAATAGGATATATCACTCAACAAATGTACAAAGTTTTTAAGTATTTATTATAGAAAAGTATTAGTAATATTATTATAAATATATAATAATATCATTTACTGCTTTAAACACCATTGAAAAATTAAATATTTTTGCAACAAATTATAAAGTAGTATCCGTATGGGATTTGTAATGAGATTAAACAGTAGGGATTTAGTAAATGACCCTAAGAATGGAGCAGAGGTTTATCCTATTACAGCTACCAATGCTGTGTATAGGGAAGGTTCAGGAGAGAATCTAGAAACAATATTAAGTAGACTAGGAAATTCTGCTGATAGAAAAGTAGTACAGGATATTTCATATATATCTAACACTAATAAACTGCATAAAGAATTTACTGATAATACTACAGAAGATATTACATTGTCAACAACAGGAACTTTAAAAACTGATAATAGTAATACGTTGACACCTTCTAGTTCTGAAAGTTTTTCTGATAATATTAGTCTACATAAAATATCCAAAACTGGAGACTACAATGACTTACTTAATCTTCCTGCTGGATTAGGAGCTTATCCTGTTATAAGTGCTGAATATAATTCTACAGAAGATGTTAATATCATAACATTCCATAAAGAAATTTCAAATAGAATAAGTACTATAACATTAACTCCTACTATTGATACTAATAATAGAAGACAATTATATAAATGTAGAATAGTTAACGATGGTACTACTGACTCCTTAAATTGGACAGAAGGCAATGTATTAGTCAAACTTCCTAAAGATTCAACTTATGCTCCTTACTTATTAGTAAGTACTACAAGTGGTCCAGATTCTCAACCATCAGAAATGATTAATTCTCATCATTTTGATAATGCTGTATTTACCTCGCAAGAAAGTGTAAGTTTATCAGAACATTACAATGTATACCCAATACAAGCCCATATTAATTGGGTTACTAGAAGTGGACATGTTAATACGGAAGTATATTATACTACCTTATTTAAATGTTTTTCAAATAATACTGTAACATTTGACCTCCTTAATATAAAAGGATATTATCTAATGATTCCAGTAGATACACCAGTACCAGTTGCTAATTATGGAGGTATAGGAAAAGTGAAATATATAACTGAAGCAGATTATAATAATCTTACATATAAAGACCCTGATTGTTTGTATTTTATTCCAGTAGAAAGCAATTAATATGATAGCATTAGGAAATAATACATATAGAACATTGGATGACAAGTTTTATCTAGGTAATACTCAAATAGGAAAAGTTTACTTAGGTAATACTCTTATATATCCAGAAACTATATCACCACAGCCTATTGAGCCTGATAGACCTGTAGTCAATCCTCCTTCATTTCCATTAAACGGAAATATTTATGACTCTGGTTATGCTCCAAGCAAATATACTTGCTGTGAAGTTTGTTTTAAATTTAATTCGTCAACTACAAGTATTGTATGGGGAGATGGTGTATTTGGAACACATCAAAATGCTTATCATTCTTACGTTGGAAATTACACTGACAACCCACCTTCATATACTTATGATAGTAGCAGAGATAATAATGGTTGGGGAAATGGTAACGGAAGAAATAATATACAATGGAAGACTAATACTAACTATCATTGGGTAATGAGTGATACTCAATTAGGCTTCAGATATGGTGGAACAGCTGTACAAGGAGATGGTACAATTCAATTGAATACTTCTGACAATAGTTATCATAACAATTCTTACAATACAGATGTATATGATTCAATCATATTGCTTTCTAACTCTGACCGTTCTCACCCTAACAGACTAACTAATTTTACTTTTAATACAGAGTGTAATTTTGAAAGTGGCGGTAATAAGATACAAGGTAGATACTTTACATTGTGTGTTACTAAAGATAGGTGGGGAATTGGTAGTGGCGTAGGTCAGCAAATTGCTAATAACTGCTTTGCATGGTGTTGGAGCCATTTAAGAGATATAAATAACCCAAATCCTCCATTCACATATCATAATGGTAATATATACCCTTTACATTCTAAAGATGAGGCTGGATTATTTGATGACAACAACACTTCATATAATGCGTGGGCTAATATCCAAAAGAATAAAAATATTTATTCTAGCACAGAGGTTGGGGGTAATCTTTGGATAGGAGGAGTTAACTTCAATGATTCATCATCACCAAATGCTGTAAATCCTAATCCAATGTCTGCTATGGATAATACACTTAGAGGAAGAAATCATATTACTTGGGATACCTACTCAAATCCTAATACTAGACCCAACAGTATACCATTTAGTACAGATTTAAATATGTACTGTTTTAAAACTCCAAATGTAGAGTGGGTATATGTAATTATATATGACTATGATGCTAGTCAATCGGGAGACAACATAGCTAGAGATTCTAATAATAAAAGGAAAAAATTTCTTTATGTACCAAGAGAAACCGAAATAGTAGATTCTAATAATACTGGTAAATATTATATAGCTTTTTGGAAATATGATACTAATGATGATGGTACTTGGAGTAGTACTCCTTGTGAAGTAATATACCCATTTCAATACAAGCAACCTAGTTAATTTGATAAGTAGCAATGCAATAATAAGTTAGTAGGAATTAATAAAATATATATAAAGGAGATTAAAAATGGAAGTACAAATGAGTAGAGTATCCGAAGAGGATATGAAAGATTTATTTGGTGATTATTCACCTACAAAGGAAGAAGAAACTCCTCAGAATGAGGAAAATGTAGAAGAAAAAGAAACTAAAAATGAACCCATTGCGGATGAGTCAAAGACTCAAGAGAGCGGAAGCAATGAGGGAAAGCAAAACAATATTGCCCCCTCGAAAAGTGCGGAGGATTCTCCAAATTTTTTCACTTCCATTGCCAAAGCTCTTAAAGAGGAGGGCATTTTTCCTGATTTAAACTTTGATGATGTCAAAGATGCAGGTTCTTTTAAAAAAATGTTTGAAACTCAGGTTGATAACAGGCTAGATGAGAGGCAGAAAATGATAGCAAAAGCCTTAGATGCAGGAGTTGATACTGATGAACTTAAAACTATTGATGGCAATATAAGTCTTTTAGAAGGACTTTCAGAAAGAGATATTACAGCCAATACTGCTCAAGGTGAAGAGATTAGAAAACATCTTATCTATGCTGACTTGATTAATAAAGGGTTTAGTGATGAAAGAGCTAGAAAAACTGTTGAGAAACTCATTGAATCAGGTAACGATATTGAGGAAGCAAAAGAAGCTTATAAGGCTGTTAAACAGTATTGGTTTGATGTAAAAGATAGCACTCTTAAGAAAGCTGAAGATGAGAAAAAACAATTTATTGAGTACAGGAAAAAAAGCTTTGAAGAGTTAAAGAAGTCTATTGAAGATAAAGAAATGGCATTTGATGCTATTAAACTAGACCCCGAAACTAAAAAGAAGATATATGAGAATATAACTAAGGCAACATATAAATCTCCTAATGGAGAGTTTTTAACAGCTTTAGGTAAGTTTGAAACTGAGAATAGAAAGGATTTTCTTAGGATTGTAGGTACTTTCTTCACCTTAACTGATGGATTTACTGACTTCTCAAAATTCTTCAAACCTGTGGCAAATAATGCTACAAAAAAGGGTATTGCTGAACTAGAAGATGTCCTCAAAGGAAAGAAAGCTCCTGATAGTGGTAATATCACTATGATGGGAAATCACGGTAGTAATGCAGTTGATGACTTCTTCTCAAGTAATTGGACAGTAAGTAAAGATTAAATATAGAATAAATAAATTTTAGAATATGGCTAATAATCAACTTTGGAAACTTGCCCCTTGGGGCGGTATGGACATTAAGTCTAGTCCTGCATTGGGACGTATATTTGAAAGAACTCCTCAGTTAGCCTCTGAACTTATGGTTCAGATTTTAGCTGCTAACAGAGGCAAAACTCTTGAAACTTTCTTGTCACAGTTCCCCACTAAGGAATTTGATAATGACACAGAGTACTATTGGGAAATCATAGGCTCTACTAGAAGGAACGTTTCTTTAGCTTATGCAGTAGATGAGTTTGGTGCTATAGTAACAGCTAACTCTGCTAATGTAGGTGTAGGCATAGCTCCTTTCTATCTCTATTTTGAAGAGGAATATTTCTTCGATGGAGAATATATTGTAGGTAACTATGATGTATACAAGTTCCGTATTTTAGGCGACCCTGTAAAAGAAGGTGCTTATGTTAAATACAAAGTAGAACTTGGTTCTAATACTCCTGAAGGTGTACCTGCTGAACGCTTGCTTGCAGGTGAGAAATTCTCAGTAGAAGCTGCTTATGTAGAATCTGACCTTTCTAGAAAAGTGGGTGATATTAGACACGCTAGTACAACTGCAATGCGTAATGAGTTTTCTCACATCCGTTTACAACACAAAGTAGGTGGTGCATTAATCAATGACAATATTGAGAAAAATGCTTACTCTTGCTTAATCTGTGTAACTGATGAGAATGGTAATAAAAAAACCTTCAATTCTTATATGCAGCACGTGGATTGGGAGTTCGAGAAAGAGTTTGCTGAAGAGAAAAACAATGCTCTTGCTTTTGGACGTAGCAACCGTACTAAAGGTGATGAATACCTTAATACTGGTAAATCAGGTTTGAAAATCAAGACAGGTGATGGCTTATTCGCTCAGATGGAAGTTGCAAATACTTATTATTTCAACACCTTCTCGTTGCGTATGCTTGAAAATGCTTTGATGGAGTTATGTGCTGATAAGCTTGATTTTAACGAGCGTACCTTTGTAATTAAGACAGGTCAGAGAGGTGCTTATGAGTTCCACAAAGCTCTTAACAAAGAGATGAGTGGTTGGACTAACTTCCAGTACAATGGTGATGCACTTGGTGTTGTATCTAAAACAAGCTCACCCTTACATTCAAATGCTTTATCTATTGGTTATCAGTTCGTTGAGTATCTTGCTCCGAATGGTATCAAGATTAAGCTTGATGTAGACCCCAGCTATGACGATACTTATGTACACAAAGTAATGCACCCGAAAGGTGGTCCTGCTTTCTCATACAGATATGATATTTTTGACATCGGAACTCCCGAAGAGCAAAATATCTTTAAATGTACTGTGAAGAATATGCCTGATATTAAAGGTTATCAATGTGGTCCTTTTGCAAATCCCTTTACAGGTGAGAAAGGTATTAAATGTGCTTCTTATGATGAGGATAGTGCAGTAATCCACAAGAAATCAACATTTGGTATTTGTGTATTAGACCCCACTCGTACAATGAGCTTAATCCCGTCTATTCTTAATTACTAGAATAACCTAACTATGGCAAGGGGTGATACCCCATATTACCCCTTGCTTTTTTAATTTTATTAAAGGAGAATTTAAAAAATGGAAGTAACAGAAGAAAAAATAAATAAAAGAGGAAATCCTAATTTTGGTAAAAAAGAGGAAATCCAAGAAAAAGAACCTGTATTGATTAATTGTTTAAGAAAAGAACGAGTAATTGTTCGCTTAATTAACAGAAAGAAAAAGCATATTGATAACCCACATCACTTGCTTTATGGTGGAATGGCTGATGGTGCTACCAAAACATACACTGTTCCAAGACGCAAAGATTCAGGTCAGTTTGTTAATGTTCTCACAAATGATGAGAAGAATTACTTAGAGCACGTTATGGGTCTAGAACCCAATGCTATGAGTATTTATAAAAGAGAAAATAACTTTTGGGACGATTCTAACCCTGAAGGAATCAATCAGGTTAGATTACAAAAACAAGATAATTACTTGGATTTGAGTGTTCCAGAAGACTATATAAAATATAAAATATTGCTAGCTAATAGTGATTTCATTTGTAAATCTCTTAACGAGCTTAATGATAGACCTAAAGCTACTTATCAATTTGTAATTATTACTGAAGAAGGCTCTACAGAAATGGCAGAACTTGAAATGACTAATACAATGAAAGCTTATATGGAGTTTGGTAAAATCAACTCTGATAAGGAAGTTCTTTCTTATATCATAGAGAGAATGTCAGGTAGACCTTTCACTACAGGAACTGCTACAATTGGTGCATTACAAACTAAAGTAAACGAATTTATTAAGACTGATACTAAGGGATTCTTATCAGTAGTTACTGACCAACACTTGCTTACTAGTGTTCTTATTAAAAGAGCTATTGAACATGGTGTTATTGTTACACGTAATAACTTGTTATACTATAAAAAGGATAACTTACCGTTATGTTTCAATGGTCAGGAAGCAACTAAATCAGTAGCTGCTAGATTCTTAGATGACCCGAAAAATCAGGAGTTAAAATTTGCTATAGAAGAAGCTGTTAAAGTTAAAACTAATTAAATATAAGTAATATGACAAGTCTTGAGTTCAGTAATGAGTTTGAAGTGTTATTTAACAACGTAATGTCTAACCAATCCCCCGGTATAGATGAGTACGAGAAGTCTTTGCTTTTAACCAAAGCTGAACTTGAGCTTGTTAAAAATCACTTCAATTTAAAGGGAAATAAGTATCAAGAAGGTTATGATGATTCTGCTAAAAGACAGTATGATTTCTCTACTTTAAATACTGTGAAGAGATATACTAGAGGAAGTTCTTATATGGATTTATCTGTTAATCCTCCTGTAAGTACTCCAATAGTAGTTCAAAATGAAATTAATTTTAGAGAAATCTTACAATATAATTCAGTAGATTTTTATCAAGGTCAAGATATTTATTCAGTATTTCCTGTATCTACTAGAGATAGGAATGTACATAGATATAAATATGATTTACCTAAAGATTATTTATTCTTCCTTAACGAGGAAGTAGAGTTAGAAAGAACTATTAATAATATCAAAGTAACTAAAAATGCAATAGTAACCCCTATTAATTATGAACAGCTTACTGTATTAAGAGGTGGTATATATAAATTTCCTACTCAAAATGAGTGTTGGAGAGTAATTACTAACACTAAGGATGATATTAATAGTGAAGCAGCTTGTAATGTAGAAATACTTGCACCTTATGCTAGTGAGATAATTAATTATTCTATGCGTTATTTAAGGAAACCTAAACCAATTGTCCTAATAAATATTGGTAATGTTTATGGTACTACTATTGATGGTGAGAGTGGTGAGGGACTTCCTGATGATGTTAGTGATGCTGAGGTGTGTGAGCTTCCTGAAGCAATGCATCCAGAGATTGTTCAAAGAGCTGTAGAGTTAGCTAAGGCTGCTTATAGAACAGGAGAAACTGAAACATTAGTACAAACAGGCACAAGAACTGAATAATTATGACTACTATAGAATTTAACGATTATTTAGATGTACAAACCAAGTTACGTGGTTTTCTCTTAGATGACTATGAGAAGTCTTTATTATTGACTTTTTGTCAAGAGCAAATAATTGAAGATTTGTATTCTAATAACACCACAGCTACTTTTGAAGAGAATGAGAAGAGGAGAAGATACTTAGCTAATCTAGTATACTCTTTTGAAGCTTTTAGAAATCCTAAGGATAGACCTAAATTTACTAAGCCTTATGCTGATGAGAAATTAGTAGAATATGATACTGCAACTGCTGTTTCTGATGATAAGATTCAAAACTATTCATTAGTTAAAGGTGATGGTAATCAAGATGGTACTAGAAACATTGAATATACTGATAATAATGAGTATAATAGTAAAACTACTAATGATTTATTCAATGTAAGTACTACAGAAGATGTTTTAAGAGTAGGAGTACCAATCTTAGAGGAAATTCCTATTACTAAGAAAACTAAGGGATTCCATAAGATAAAATCGGATAGTTCAGTAGTAACATTGCCTGAGAATTTGTTATATATAGTATATGAGCAAGTAACATTCTCTGATGTAAATCTTGAATGTTTAGATGGCAATACAGCTATTGTTACTCCAATTACTCACGATGAGTATTATAGAGCAATGCAAAATCCTTTTAGAAGACCTAATGAAAAGAGGGTATTTAGATTAGATGTTGCTCATCCAAATAATGAATTTGAAGCTGAAGGAAGATTGCTTTATTTATGGCAAAGATACAGACATATTAAAGAGACTGATTTAGAGGTTTCTAAAGGTTATAATCAGGTTAATGGTATCTACGATAGATTTAACCTCAGAGATGATGACAGACCTCAATTAATAGAATTAATTAGTAAATACAAAATAAATTCTTATTTTTGCAGATATATTAAAAGACCTAACCCAATTGTAGTAAATGAGTTGCCTGAATACTTAACAATTTATGGTTTTGACCATAGAACAGAAAGTGAGGTACATCCTGCGCTACATAAAGTAATTGCTGAAAATGCTTTAAAATTGGCTATACAAAATAGAGCTAAATAAATAATACAATTGTTTAATTTAATACGTTTTAAAAATGAACATTTCAAACCCTGTTTTAAATCAAGCTATTGATATGCTTGTTGTAAAAAGTTGGAAAGGAGTTTCTGATGGTAGTGGCACTGATTATAGAGGGAGTCTTACTACTGCAGGAGATGCTTGCTTTGTTTATAATGCTGCTACTCTTGAAGGTAGATTTGTTTTCAAAGACAATGACACTGTAAAGAGCAGCCCCTTACTTACAAAAGCTGATATTTTCTCAGTAATTGATTCTTACCGCAAAGGTGACCAATTGCCTGGTGTTTCTCCTACAAGTTTAACTAAGTTTGCTAAGAAGATTGTTGCAGTAAGTGTTAATCCTGACGACACTACTAACAATGTTTTCACAAGCATTGATACAGCTTCTTTGAACTTAAATATCCGCAACTATCTTGTTATTGGTCAGGATAATACTTACCTTAAACAAGGTTATGCACAGTTACACGATGGTATTACTCCTCAAGAAGTACTTGTTAGAGTTGCTAAATCTTTGGTAGATAACTTGAAACGTGACACTAACTTAGGTATTAAAGTATCTATTGGTACTCTTAACACTTCTACAGGTGCTATTACTACTACTGTAAGTACTGATACCTTAGCTAAGAACAAGCTTGATGTTTTAGTTTTAAATGTCAATGGTTCGTCTAACCCTCCGTCACTTGCACCTGGTACTTCGGTAGCAAATCTTGCTGCAACTGACTTAATCCTTATCGAGGAGACAATGCTTGATTGGGATTTAGGTAAGTACAATTTTGAGCGTCCCGACTTTGAAGTATCTTATACCCCCATCACTGTTGGTGGTGTATCAGGCTTGGTACAAGATGACTATGAGTGGGCTACTATTGAGAACTACTCTTTCAAGAACATTGGAGCTCCCAATGGTTATGCTTATGCTGACCTTGAGTATTTTGTACAGGGTATGCGTGGAAATTCACTCCGCAAGGATTGGTTCCCCTACAGTACCTATACTCAGCCTTTGATTGACCCGACCCAAGAGTATGAATCATTAGTAATTGATTACTCTTATCGTGGTGATGCAGAGGATGTACAAAAATCTCCTGCTAACTTGTATGTTGTTGCAAAAGCTCCTACTGGTGGTGCTTCTTCAACTATTGATACTATCATCACTGCTCTTGAAACAGCATTTGGTTACTAGAATAGTACTGAATAGTTATTAGTATTTTTATAATAAGGGTAAATATGTTATATTAACATTTATTTACCCTTATTTTTATAAAAAGAACTAATGAAAATATTAGTTGTATCTTTGTAAAAAATTCAAAAAAGATGGTTGATATTAACGAACTCTATATAACTCCTGATGGAAAGAAAATGATACTTGATGTATCAGTTAAAAGAAAATCTTACTATAAAGATGTTTATCTTGATGAGGTTGTAATTGATACACAAGATACATACACTCAAGCAGGAGTAAGTGATAATTGGGTATACAAACGTAAAATATCAGGAGAAGATTATATTGCTAAAGTAGCTTGGGAGAGTGGTAAAGTTGATGAATATTTAGACATTATGTGTACTTTACGCACTAAAAAATGTCATAGCCATAATCATTGTAATTGTAATGATGGTTGTGGTTGTCATAAACATCACAATCATTGTCACGATACTTGCCACTGTAGAACAGGTGAAACAGGAGAGTATTGTAATCCTTTCTCAATTAAATCTATTGACTTAACTAAAAAAACCGCTATTGATAGAGAAAATGTTGAATTTCCTATTGAAGAGGGATTGTTTTATAGATTTATTGAGCCTACAACCGTAACTTATGGTAGCAAGACTTGGGAAATCTTCCAAGATGACATATATATGTATAATGGTAAAGATATTACTTTGTATGTTAAAGATACTATTCCCTTAAATGTAAAACACGCTAGAATAGAGATTCTTCAAGAGGATATTTGTCAACCATTTAAAGATACAATGTTCTTTGTTTACATTAAGTGTCGTGGCGAGCAACCTAATTCATCTCCTATAGTAACACCTGATTGTCCTTGTGGGCAGGACAATATTTACACATTAGGAGTTTGTGTAAACCAATTCCCAATCTACAATAGGTTTATGTGTATAATGAGAGAGTTGCTTAGAACTTGTGAAATACCTAAGTACTTTATAGATTTGTATTTAAGATGGCAATCTGTAAAGATGTCTATTGAAACAGGACACTATATTGAAGCTATATTGTATTGGAAAAGATTCTTCCTCTTTAAACATCAAAGACCTTTGTATGAACAGCCTCAAGATGATACATTCTGGAGAGATATACATCAAGGACTTCCTGAAACTAACTATGAACATCCTGTTTATGGATTTGGAGGAAGTTTATTTAGTGGCACTTGTAAAAGATGTGGGAGGTAACTAATGGAACATATTACAATAGGAGAGTGGGAAGATATTCCCGAAGGTGAGAGAGTTAGAAGAAAAGACCTCTGTGAAAATAAATGTTTTGGTCATAGCTGTAAATGCCACGAACATTTATCTAAGAGAGGTATGGAAAAATTAGCAGAAGCTAAACAAGATAAGGTTGATTTTTTAAGCAGGGAAACTAATTTCATTTCACACGAAGCTTTGAGAAGATACTTTGTAAGACTAACTCAATATGGCTACTATAATTATGAAAGTACTTATAGATTGCTAGCCCTAATGATGCTAAATTCATTCAGACAAGAGTTTGCTTGCTACTTTAATAAAACTGATGAAGGCGTGATAGAAAGGCTCTTAAACTGCTTATATTGTAGTATTTGTGCTATTCCTAGTCCTGACTATGTAGTAGAAACACAATTGAATACTTTAGGTAACACTAGAAAAGATTATCAGAATTATTATGAATGAGATAAATAATATAATATACAATAAGAACACTGTGTGGGAACAAGTATTCTACTTCTTGAGAAAGAAGGATGTTGCCATTTCTAATAAGAAAGATTATTTTTGGAATACTCTGTTTCCCACATTTATTCAGGCTTTTCTTAGCGATGAATACCTTAGAGAGTTAGAAATACCTTTAAAGAAAAATGAAGGTAATCAGACTTATCCTATACTAAAAATAGTTAAGGTAGAGGAACAAACAGGAGTTACTAAGATCAGAGAGAATATTCCACACGTAGTAGAATATGCTGATTTGAATGAGCCTTATTATGAAGATATAATTCACTATTACTATGATAATGAGGAAGTTGATTTAGATTACTTAAAGAATTTGTTTGAAGTTGAGGATATTATAGTCTTAATTAAGCAATTAATTGTTACTTTTGAAAAGTTACATTTAGATAGAAATATCTTATTAGACAAACTTACTAAAGGTAGTGAATATCTAAAGAAACTTCTTAATACTAGAAAATGCAATAAATATTTAGAAAATAATATAGGAGATTAACAATATGGAAGATAATAATAATGATGTAGGATTGGGTTATTTTTATGCATTGTGCATAGTTTGCCTTATAATATTTTTTATAGTTTTATTTTCACGTTGCTAAGATGAGTACATATAGAGAACTAGTATATATGGTGATGGATAAGTTGAAGCAGAATACTGATGATACTTATTTTACAGAAGACCATATTATATTCTTATTAGATAAATATCGTAACTTCTTATTAAAGCAGGATAAATCTGCTGATAGCGAACTTACAGAAGCTAACTATCAGACTTTGTGTATACCACTAATAGAAGTTCCTTCTATTGTGGGAGAATCTTGTGAAGATAGACTATATTTAAGGTCTAAGGATAAGATACCTGCTCTCTTAAACAAGGGTATTGTTACAGTGCAGCCACCTGATTATTTTGGCTCTACTCATATTCAATACGTGGATAAGCATAGATTTAGATTTACAGGTGAAAATAAATACCTTAAAAACATAATTTATGTAACATTGTTTGATAAGTATCTCTATTTAAAATCAGAGAATCCTCAATTTATCTATTTAAAAGATATTAAAATGACAGGTATCTTTGAAAATGCAGCTGAGGCAGCTAAATTAGCTTGTGAGCCACAATGTGATTCATTAGATAGTGAATTTCCTATTAGTGACGATAAAGTACCTCAATTGCTTGAATTTGTATACAAAGAACTTCAAGGTCCTGTAATTGAACCTGAGGATAAAGATAACAATGCTCAAGATGATAAAGCACCTAAAGTAACTCAATGATACGTAGGAAAACCAAAAGCTCCTCAATAAGAGGTGAAAAGATATATAGGGATTTAAAACAAATCCTCAAGAAACAGATTAAAAATAAACAACTTGGAGAAATGCCTACTGATGTTAGGTTTATCCAAGCAGTAATTGAGGATTGCAATAAGCTAATAGCTGATAAATTTATTAAAGATACTGAGATATATATACCTTACATAGGTAGATTAGTAGTAGTAAATAAGAAAAGAAACATAAGTTCAGGTAGAATTAATTTACCAATTAGTGGTACTTTATCAAAGCAATATAATAAGAAAATCTTTATAGATTTACCTAAACTTATAGATATTAAATTTGAAGGTTTTAGAAAACAATATCCCTATAACAGACTTATGGGTTTTAGGTTAAACAGGGAATTGTTTAATAAAGTTAAAAACTATGTATTAGATTATAATATACCATTATATAGTGTAAAAGAATATGATACGAGTAAATAAATATGTTTCAATTAAGGAGATTATATCTCGTGTTTTAAGACATCCTTTTCTTAAGGATTTTAGTCTTGAACAAGCTGTTCAATATGTCAGTGATTTTATTGATATATTTGGATTGCCTGATATGTTTGAGAAAAAAGAAGCAGATGTTAAGATAGATAATTATAGAGGAGAACTACCCTGTGATTGTACAGCAGTAATACAAGTAAAAGATGTTAAGTCAGGAAGGTGTTTTAGAGCAATGCAAGATAATTTCTATCCTAATGACAGAGATTATGATAAATTACAACCCAAAAAGATTGAACATATTATACCTCGTTATGAGCATAAATTTCATAGATTACCTGTTATTTACGCTCAAAAACCTGAAGAATTGGCTTTTAAAATTCAAGGTAGTATCATATTCACTTCTATTAAGTTCGGTACTGTTAAAGTAGCTTACAAAGCAATTCCTGTTGATTCTGAGGGTTATCCTCTATTAATTGATAATGGTATATATCTTAAAACATTAGAACTTTATATAAAGAAAGAATTATTTTTAGTATTATTTGAAACTGGTAAAGTATCATCTGCTGTAATACAGAATGTTCAACAAGATTATGCTTGGAGAGCAGGACAATTACAAAAAGAATTTACTAATCCTTCATTATCAGAAATGGAATCTATTGCTAGAATGTGGACTGCTATGATACCTAGAACAACTTCTTTTGATAATGGATTTAGAGATAATGCTAATAGAGAGTATAGAAAAATACATTAAATTGAATAATTATGCCTATTAAACACACTGATTTTGTAATTCAAGGAATGTTCAGAGATACTTCTGAACACGCATTTGATAGTAAGTTTGCTTATGAAAATCAGAATCTGCGTATTACAGCAGACCCTAATTCAAGCAGTGAGCATACTAGCAATATGTATGCTTTAACTAATGAAAAAGGTAATAAATATGTACCTATTTGGGGTTTAGATTCTACAGGGCATAATAGAATGTACGGAGATACTCATATATTTAATGATTCAGGAGATATGTGGGGTGTCCCTGTAGGTCAAGCCTTACTAAATGACAAGTGGGTTGTCTTTATGGTTGATAGGGACAAAGATGTATTTATTGACGGTGTTGAGCGAGAAATTGAAGATTTACCTATACAAAATACACAAATAAATAACCTTAAAGTAGATTCTAACGATAGAATCTATAAGCTTTGGTTTAATAATGATAAGATGTATGGTGACCTTCTTTATGAAGGACATCTTAATTTATCTACTAACTTTCCTTTAGAAACACTGCCTTACTATGAAAATGAGCAAATCCAAAAAGTATATTGGACTGATGGCTTAAACCAGCCTAGGTTTATAAATATTGAGGCTACTGATGAGGAAAAGGCTAAATGGACTGATACTTCATTTGATTTTGTAAGTACTATTGAGCTATTAAATCATAAAGTAACTATTACAGAGAATACTACAGGTGGAATGTTTCCTGCTGGAGTAGTTCAGTGGTATTTTACTTATGGCAAACAATTTGGTCCAGAAAGTAATATATTCACTCAAACAGGTTTATACGAACTTAAACATCCTGATAGAGGTGCTGCTCCTGATGAATATACTACTCAATCATTTACTATTAAATTAACTGGATTAGACTATGAGCATTTTGATAGTGTAAATATATATTCTGTTATTAGAACATCTATTAATGGAGTGCCTAACTGTAAACTAGTTGCTAATATAAAGCTTTCAGGCACTTCTTTTGAATATGTTGATACTAATCTTACTGGGGAGGCTGTTGACCCAACTTCCTTATTTTATAAAGGTGGTGAGCCTATTACAGCATATACATTTGAACAAAAAGAAAATACTTTATTCCTAGGTAATTATAATATTACTAGACCTTATATTAGCAATCAAATAAAAGACAGTTTAAGAAGTTTTGCTTTTTATGGATATGCTAATACAAAAGACCCATCTGGAAGATATTTAAAAACAACTAAAGGGACAAGTTTTAAATTTACTAATGGTGTTGATATTGTAGGAAGAAAAGAACTGTCCTTATTTACAAATGTAACTCCTCATACTATAGGATTTGAATTAGAACCTAAAGGTACTATAATTGATGATTTTGTAGTAGATGATGATATTAGAGAAGATTTTATACATCCAAATACTGCTACTTATTTTAAAAAAGATAATTATTATAGAGTAGGTATTCAGTTCCAACATTATACAGGTAGATGGTCTGAGGTTGTTTGGTTAGGAGATTATTTATGTACGGATAGTTTAGATTACCTTGTTGATAGCAATATAGAAGACCATTTGAATGTTTATATTAGACCTTTAGGATACTTAAATCTAAACTCTGTTAAATCAATAATAGAATCTCTTATTCATGCAGGTTATAGAATGGTAAGACCTGTGATTATATATCCTAATATTTCTGAAAAAGTATTCTTAGGACAAGGTGTGTTATGCAATACATTAAGGTCTAGTATTGATACTCATACTGTATATCCTGATTATTTCTTTAGAAATGTTGCAAAAAGCAATGTTCAAATTGGAACTTTTTCTGCAGGAACATATTGTCAGGAATGTGTATTCAGACAAGGTTATATGCCTGTATTTGAAAGCTATGGACAGAATTTTCTCATTGAAGGTGAAGGAATTACAGGTCCATTAAGCTATAATGCTGTTAACGATTTATCTGAAGTTTGTTTTATACAAGACGGTAGTGTGGTTGATATATATTCTCCAGATGCTGAGTTTGATGATGCCTTAAAAGTATATTCTTTAGAAAATGTTAGATTATCTAAACGTGGAGAACTTGAAATACAGAGTCAACATACAGATGTTCAAATACAAACTTCCACTATAGCAGAAGCTTCTATAGGTGTTTATGATTGGGATACACCTGCTCAGAAATCAAATTTTTTCAGGACATGGGACTCTACTACTTATTACGAATGGGAGGGTGGAGATAAAAAAGCTCCTAAAGGTTTTGGTAGAGATGTTGATGGTGACAAAGGCTATGATGATGTAACACATACTAATAGATATTTACCTAAGACTTTTTATCCTAAAAAGTTGTTGTGGAATGGAATTAATACAGGAACTCAACATTATACAGGAGGGTATGTTTGGGCAGATTTTCTTAGAAACACATCAGAAAGACACGATGATACTTTGGGTATAGATGTTCCAACAAAAGAAGCTGTATGGATGACACATTCATACTCATTTATATATCCAGTATTTGTATGGCAACCTTCAGGTTCTATATGTTACGATAAGAAAAAAGATGGTTCTAGTATATTAAAGAGTAATAAAACTTTAAATTTCTTTAATTCCTCATTTTATAATACTGAGGTCAATCAGACTTACAATGCTAAATGTATTATAATGGATACTTTTAGTACAGAAAAGCTGTTTGATACTACTATATATAAAAGTCACGTAGATACCTCTCTAGTACATGGAGATGCTTATATAGCTTATGCTGATGCATTATGGGGTGGTGAAGCTGATTGGAGAGCTACTAATTTATTTGCAGGATATACTAGTTGGAAGAAAAGATTCAGTTATAATATGACAGCTCCTAGTGGAACATTGTCAGATAAAAATAATTATGACACTCTAGGATTAACATCATTACCAAAATTAACATCTATATATGAAAGAAATAGTGGATTAGTTCCTTGGAAAGGAAATACAGATGAAGAAGATTATTTCCCTTGGATTGGAGATGTACGTATAGATTCTGGGGATAATGTACACACTGCTAATACATTTGTTACTTCTGTTAAGTACAAAACTGTACCTCATATCACAGCAATATTATCAGAATGGGATTGGAATGATGGTGAACATAGATTATCAAATGATACTCCAGATAATTATTTAGGGGATTCACGTTTTCCAACAATAAATGGAACTTCAAAAATACCTGTAGTAGATATTATGCAAGATGTTGAATTATCTACCATATTTGGAGGATATTCAGATGCTATTATTCAAAGAAATAACTTCTTACCTTGTGGTGATACAATTCCTATTTGTCATTATGAGTATAATCAGGAAACTGAGAAGATGGAATTAGTGCCTAATACTAAGATTGAAATTATATGGGATAAAGGAGATATTCACAGACAGCATTATGAGTGTTTAAAAACATATCCATATACATTAGAAGATGAGAATAGTGTTACTGAAGTATTAGATGTTGAATTAGAGACTTACTATAATCTTAATGGTAGATATGATACTTGGAAAGGTAATCCTCAATTATCTACTATGCCTTCTAATTGGAATCTTATGAATCCAGTCTATAATCAGAAAGATAACTTTATGACTTATCATGGGTTGGATTTATCTAAGTTCTCAGTTAATAATTTCCCCAATAGCTTTACTTGGACATTAACTAAATCAGCAGGAGATGAGATTGACAAGTGGACACAAATTACATTAGCCAATACTTTAGATGTTGATATGAATAGAGGTCAAATCACTAAAATTATTGGATTACAGGATAATTTATTATGTTTCCAACCTAAAGGTATATCTCAGATACTATATAATGAGAGAGAGCAAATTTCAACAGCTTCAGGAGTACCCATTGAGATTGGTAATAGTGGAAAAGTTAATGGTACTAGATATTTATCAGTATTAGCAGGCTGTAATAACAAATGGTCTATGTGTAAATCTGAGAAAGGTTTATATTGGGTAGATGATGTGAATAAACAAATTATGAACTTCACTACTCAAGTAACTAATTTATCAGATGCTTTAGGTTTCCATAGTTGGATTAATGATATGGCTAGTCTGAATATATGGAATCCTTTAGGGTTTAATAACTTTGTATCTTATTTTGACCCTTATAATGAAGATGTAGTATTTTATTATAAAAATAATGCACTGTCATTTAGCGAACAATTAAATTGCTTTGATACATTCTTACCTTATAGATTTGTACCTTACTATATGGCTTTCCATAATAGTGCTTTTACACTGTCAGATAGGGATTCTGATGGAAAAGACACTTATAAAGTATGGGAACATTTCAAGGGGGATTATAATTACTTCTATGTACATGATGTTAATATCTATGATAGTGAAAATCCTTTATTATTAAAGTGTAAGGGTATGTATGAGGATAGTGAAAAAACTAAACCTACTGATTTTGGTTATGAACCATACTGGACTACATTATTAGTTAATCCTGATATGCCTTATGATAAGGTATTCAACAATATGGATATGAGAACTGATATGTGGTCTAAAGATGGTAAGTTATTAGAAGATACATTTAGCCATATTGAAGTATGGAATGAGTTCCAATGGAATAAATCCCAGTTAATTAGACAAGTAGATATTCCTAAGATTCACTTACCTGCACAACATTCTATCCTTAAAAAGAAATTTAGAGTTTGGTATACTAATATTCCTAGAGATATTTCAGAACCTAAGAAATATATATGGGATTCTATAAACCAAGAAGTTCCTACTAGAAATGGAATATTAAGAACTAGATGGTATAATAGAGATAGAATGAGAAATACTTGGTTATATCTTAAATTATCTAAAGAGTTAATTAAAGATGATATATTAATAGAATATCCTTATATTAGTAATAATAAACATAATATACATCATATTGGTGTTAGTTATTTTATTTAACTTTGTAGCATTAAAAATATAATCTTATGGTTAAGAAGAAAAGACAGAGATTAATGACTGATGTTTATCCTGAAGGTAACTTCTTTGAAGAAGGTGGTCCTATGATGGGTATGGAATATTATGATGATGGTAGCGGACTTGTTAGAACTAGGCTAGCTCAACCTACTATGAATTATGATATATCTGATTCTCCTTTAAGAAGTAGACAGTTTGATGGTTCGTTAAGAATGGATAGACTCAGCAGAGGGGATGCTGCTAGTACTATGGGGGTATCTAGATTGAGGGATTTAAGTGATGAAGCCAAAGCTCAGTTTAGAGATTATAATTCTCAAGTAAGAGATAATAATAAACAATATAACCAAGATGCAAAAGCTGCTGCAAAAGCTGCTGCAAAAGCTGCTGATACTACTCAAGGTGGTGGTAATGTTAATGTAGGAGGTATAATTAGTGGTGCTGCTAACAATACAATTACAGCCTTAACTGACCCTAATATGAGAACTTCAGAAAGAATTGCTACAGCTTTAGGTGCACCTGCTTTAGCTAAGATTTGGTCACCTAACATGGAAGCTGCTAACAATGCTTTAAATGATGCTCAGAGTAGAATTAACAATGCTACAAATAGATATATAACAGATTCTAATGATACTCAAGGTGCATTTAGTGCTATTAAAGAGAACAATCAGCTTAACCGCATTGATTTAAGTGGTATTAAACAGCCTACATTAAAGGATTTCATTGGTAAGAGATTTAAAAATGGTATGACTGCTGCTTTGCAAGGGGCAGCTAGTGGTAGTGTTGGGGGTCCTTGGGGTGCTTTAGGTGGTGCAGTTGTAGGCACATTTGGTTCTTTATTTGGTGGTATAGGTCAGAAAGCGAGAGCTAAGAGAGCTATGGCTGAGTATCAAGACAAAATGAATTACCTTACAAGATTTGCAGGTAATTTTAACTCACTCCAACGTCTTAACCAACAGCAATCTAATGAGAATCTACTTGGTAATGGTTTAAAACAACAAAGAATACAAGATTTAGCTAATATTAGAGCTTATGGTGGTAATCTGTTTAAAGATGGTGGTGAAACTCCTCCTCCATATTATCCTGAATCACAAGACCCTACTGCTGTAAATTGGTTATCTGATTGGTATAGTCAAAGACCAGAACAGTTAAAAAATACATTTTATGGTAGTACTTACGAAATGCCAAATCCAAATATTAGTGGTGAATATGAAGATTTAGAAGATATTCCTCAAGATAGAGTTTTAAATCCAAGTAATCATATGTTTGGAGATGATTTGTATAAAAATCTTATAGACAGGGCAGCTACCGCATCTACAATATATAGAATGGATATGCCTCCTAGTACATTAGGAGAATATAGCCCTGCTGGTAGAGGTATTTTAACAGAGGATGGTCCAGTAGATAAGCCTAACGCCGCACATACTATTTCATTTAATATGAGAGATGTTCCAGCTTTTGCAAATCCAGAAGAAGAATATTATGATAAAGAAACATTACCATTAAGAGTACACGAATATAATCATCCTATTACTCATGGTTTTGAAAGCCTTGCGGATTCTATCAACAGTAAAGCTAAAAGAAAAGATGGGGTTAAATACGATAAATATTACGATAATCCTTATGAAATTCATAGTTATATGATGGAATTTAGGCAAAGAGCTGGATTAAACCCAACCGAAAAAGTTACTAAAGATGTATTAGATAAGCATCGTAATGAGTTAAAGAAGTCTAATTTAGATAGATTTACTGATGACTCTTTAATTGATATGCTTAATAATGTAGTAGATAACAGTACAAATAATTATAATAACATAGCAGCTATGGGAGGATACTTTGATACATTTAATTTATCACCAAATATGATAGATATACAAAACCGATCATTAGATAATCAAAAATATAAATATATTAATCAGCTGCAACCTACAGGATTTATTGATGGTGGTAAGACACCAAATGCCTCTATGCCAAGATTAGCTTGTGGTGGCAGAATTAGAAGATTTGATTTTGGAGGTTCGATGAGTGGAATGGACTTACCTACAGGTATGCAATACTATGAGAATGGTGGTACTCACGAGGAAAATCCTAATGGTGGTATTCAAGTAGGTGTAGATTCTCAAGGTACTCCAAACCTCACAGAAGAAGGTGAATTTAGATATGGTAATAATGTATTTTCTGACAGAATTATTGTAGACCCTAATTTATTATCAGAATATAATGTTACTCCTGCTACTAAACATCAGAATAAAAAAGCCAATAAAGGTAAGTTATCTTATGCTGATATGGCTAAAAAATATGCTAATAAAAACAAAGAATTAGCTAATGACCCCGTATCTAAAGATACATTAGATTCTTATATGAAGAGGTTATTTCAAGCTCAAGAAGCTCAAAAAGCCCAACAAGCTCAGGAGAATCAATTAGCTGATTATAACTCCGCATTAAAAACTCCTACACAGGGTAATCCTATGTACGGAGCTATGAAATACTCAGGAATGGGTAATGCTAATCAAGGAGTTAATGAAGGCACTGATATGGGAATGGGAGCTATGGATAATTCTGAATTATCCAATGTTAATAGAAGTGGTAATCCTATGATGGCTGCTTATGGTGGAAGATTATATGCTGGCGGTGGTACAGTAGTAACTAATGCAGGAGCTATTATGACAAAGCAACCTGACGGCTCTTGGGTAGATGAAACAGGTCAAATTAAAATAGGACCTTATGAAATGATGACTGCATTAGCTAATGGTACTGCTTTTGAAGAAGGAACTGACCAATATAACCAAATAGTTAATCCTACCGCTGTAGATAATGTAGATAATAATGCTTATTTACCCCAATCAACTTCATTAACTACTGCTACATTAGGAGATGATGGTATGTATCATACAAATGATGCTAACCAATATACAATTGACCCTAATTATATGGAAATTGTTAATAATGGTACTCCTAATTGGTCAAATTTAGCCAAAGGTTCTAACACATTTAAGGGTTGGAATGGTAAAGGTACTTATCAGGATAGTACATTTGGTACTCCTATAACTACTAAATTTACCCTAAGTCCTATTAATGTTGATAGTAAAGGATTCTATAATACTGCAAATGGTGCTGCTAGTACTACTACTAATACTAACACTGGTACGGGAGGTTCTTCTATGTCAAAAACTAAGAGTTACACTTCTGTTAGTAAATCTGCAGGTAAAGTACCTCCAGAGGATAATAATAATACTAATAACCAAGCAGCACAAACTCCTGCAGCTTCTACAGGAGAAGGTTTTAGTACTCCTGCTGATACTAGAGCTGTATCTGTTGATAATACATTACAAAAACAAAATGCTGGATATGCTGATTACACTAAACCCGAAATTCCTAAGTTAAGTGAGGCAGGTTTGTATAGTCAGTTAGGAAAAGGTTTAATACCTAATATACACAATTGGGCAGGACTTACTAATTATAAATTTCAACCTAACTACCAACCTTCTAATAGAATGGAAGCTCTTGGTAAAACAGGTTATGTACCTAGAACAGCTGACCATAGTGGAATGTATAGAGCTGCTGATTTATATGATATTAATGCAGCTAATAATGCTTCTCAAGCTATGGATATGGCTATGTTAAGAAACATAGTTAATAATTCTAATGGTAACAGAGGTTTTGTAGGAGCACAAGGCTCTGCATTAGATTATAACAGCTTGTTAGGTAAGGGACAGAACTTTGCTACAATGTTTGATAAAAATAATGCTTCTAGAATAGCCGCTTATCAGGATAATAAACAAACCGAGCAGTTTAATGTTGATGCTAATAATAATATGTATCGTGATAATCAACAAGCAGGTATTCAAGCTAAGAATTTTGAGTATCAAACATTAGCAGATGCTAACAGAGAGAGATTCCAAACACGTACATTAGAAGACCAAATTAATAGAGCTGCTGCTCAAAATAAAGCTGATGCAATGGCTAGAATGTTTGATAACCAAATGAATTACCTAGTTGATAGAGGTCGTGAAAATAGGATTTACAATATGCAAAATCAAGACCCGACAAAGATGTATTGGTATGATACTAAAAATAAAGAATGGAACTTCAAGGGTGATTCAGGTGCTTATGGTAAATTACATAAAGCAATGGGTTCTGATGTTAAAGCATTGGATTCTGACTTACTTGATAGATGGAATCAACATCTTCAAGAGAATGGTTATGCTAATGTTAATGATGATTTTATTAGTGATTTAGTTGCAGAGCAGAAACGTAGAAATGATAATGCTGCTCAAACCAAAGCTGAAGAAAAAGCAGAGAAAACTAAACAAGCTAGAGCTAAGTATGATTACTTCTACAATCAGTTAGATGATGCTACAAGAGAATTATTGATTAGAGGTGGTTATAATCCTGACAAATTTAATGTAGATAAAGATGCTGATGAAACTACTCTAGCATTAGCAACAAGTGATTTACAAAATGCTATAGATGATGTTAGGCAATGGAATAGGGATAGACTAGCTAACACACAAACTAAAGCTTATGGTGGTAAAATAAATACTAGTAAGAATAATAGTTATAAACTGCATAGATATACACAAATTTAGGCATATATAAATAAACTTTATTAACTGTTGCAAGTTGAACGAAATATTGTTTATATTTGCAACAGTTTTTTATTTAATACATTATGGCATACGATTTAGAAGTTGATAACTCTAGGACTTTTGACCCTTTAGCCCTACAAACTTTTGCTAATATCCAAAAGGAAGCTACTGACCAATATAATGCTACTATGGCAGCTTATGGAGAACTTGAATCCAAAGCTGCTTTATTAGAGAAACTTGCAAATGATGTGCAAGGTAAGGATAGTGTAGCTTACCAAAACTATATGAATTATGCTAATGCCCTTAGACAGCATACTGATTTATTAGCTAGTCAAGGACTAAATCCTCAGTTAATGAAGAATCTTATGAGAGCTAAATCAGATTATTCTCGTATAATTCATCCTATCGAAGAGGCTTGGCAAGCTAGAGAAACTGAGGCTAAGAGACAATCTGCTTATTTGCAACAACACCCCGAAGCTGTGTTTGAAAGAGATGCTTATAATATGGGAATTGACCAATGGATGAAAAATCCTCATTATCAAGCTAAATCAGTAGACCTTAAAGAAATAGAAAGGATTGCTAAAGAAAGATATGCTGCTATTAATCAAAAACTACAACAATTTGTTTCAGAAGCAAGAGCAGGTGGATTAGACCCCGCTACTGCAACAGCTAATGATGTTAAACAATGGTGTAAGGTCAATAATGTACCTGAACTTTATCAAGCTATTGAGAAATGGGGTGCTAATCCCGATGATGTTAGAGCATTATTATCAGGTGACCCAAGGATGCAAAATTCACTGTTACAACATATAGCAGATGATACTTTTGAAATGACAGGAATGAACTCTTGGAATACTGATTATGACCACTATACTGACGCACAAAACCAACAAGTTAGAACTAATCTGTTTAATCGTGTTAAGAGGGGTGCAATAGAAGGTTCTGCAACTCACGCTATTGGTAAAGATACATTTAAAGACCATACTGATGATATTTCTTGGAGAAAAGCTCTTGAGTGGGCTAAACTTAGAGAAAACCAACGTCAGTTTAATGAAACTATGAATTGGAATAAAGACCCCAATAATCCTAGAAATCAAGCAAGCAGTGGGTCTGGTAGTGGTAACAAAAAAACAGGCTCTCTAACAGTAGAACGTGATAATTTTATTTATAATGGAATGACACGTGATAAAGCTAATGAGGTAGTAATTCAATCTAGATTACCTGAAAAATATAGAAATGAATCTATGTTCAGAGTAATTGAATCCTTAGGTTTAACAGAAGGTATTGTAGATGGTACTGTTGATTTACAAGACCCGAAAGTAATGGAAAAGTTAGAGAAAGCTTACAATGAGGGTAAAGGAGATATTGGTTGGTTAGAAGCTAAATGGCAAGGTATTAAGAATTTTGCTAAGTTAGCTATTAATACAGGTATTACAACAGCCAAAGCTGAACTTGCAACCCTAACACTTCCTTGGCAAGCAATGGCATTAGGTGCTGAAGGCTTTGGTAGAATGATATTTAATGGTGAAAGTGCTGGAGATGCTTTCTCTAATACTTGGGTAGCTAATCGTTACAAAAACTTTGGTACTGAAACTCCGTTTGAGTGGGGTCAATCTGCTGAAAATGCATACTTATTTGATACATACAGCAAGATGGGTAAAAATAGTAAAATTACAGTAAAAACAGATAAAGGTCCTGTAGAAATGAATAAACATGATTATAGTACTTATATTATGCAACAAACAGGTCTTGATAAGAGAGATTTAGAATCCATTGAAAAGTTTGATAAAGAAGTAGGCTATGACCCCGAAGATAAAGATGTTTCAAGAGATTTTGTATATTCTTACGCAGTAATGAATGGTGCTAGAAATGCAGGAGATTGGAGATTAAATACTGTAACTAGTGAAGCTCAAAACTCCATAAATCAAGTACTCAGAGAGCATAGCGCATTGGCTATTGATGGTACTACTGGATTAAAGAAACGAGATGGAACTTCTGATACTTTTTCTAACTTAAATGCTAAGGATACAGAGCTTATTAATAAAGAAAATCTAGGTCTTATGACTCACCTTTTCAACGACAAGGGAACTATTAAAAATGAAATTGTAGTAAGCGCAGGTAAAGATAAGGATGGTAAGGATATATATTATACTATGGAATTACCTAAGCAAGGTAGAGACGCTATTAAGGCTGATTTAGATGCAGGTTTAAAATACTATAACTTAGCTTCTGATTTGACTTCTTTGAAGAATATGTCAGATAAAGAGTGGAAGAATCTACAATCAGAATATATGGAATTGTATAACCACGAGCATCATATAGGTCAAAATAATCCTTTTGACCCTGAGAACTATGACAATACTGTTAGTATAGGTGCTATAGGCTTAGCTAATCAAATGGGTAATATCTATATGCGAAATAAAGATTGGAATACAATATCTGATAAAGAAAGAGATTTGTTAATAAGAGCTTATATGGCAGATGAAGTAAGTAAGGCTTATCAAAATAATGCATTGTTAGGTACTATTTCTCAACTTACTGAGGGTAAAGCAGATAATGATGCTACTTATGAAAATGCTAGAAGATTAGTTAAAAATGGTTATGTAAACTTCACTAGAACTTATAATAATTAATTATATGGATACTCAATACAAAGACCCTACAAAAGGAGAAGGGATTGATAAAGGTCTTAATATGCAAGACACTGAATCAAAAAGAAATCCTAATTTAGTATATACAACAGAAGGAAATCTTTTAACAGATACTGAAGGTAATCCATTTCAAAGCTATGAGCCTAGAACACTTGGAGAAATAGATGATATAGTAACTGAAAAAGATAAATTTCTTAAAGATATATCAGGTACTAATACAGCTGTTGGTGGTTATATAGACCCTGAGTTTGGTAAGAGTTCCTATGATACTCAAGCTAGAACTATGACTGATTTAATGGATATTAATGAAGTCAGAGCTAGAGAGCAAGGTACTGTAGCTAAATTAGCAGGAGGTTTTGGTAGATATGTTGCTACTACAGGTTTAGGTACATTAGGAAATGTTGTAGGAACTGTTGTAGGTCTTGGTGAAGGTTTATACAATGCAGCTACAGGAGAAGATGGTAATGCTTGGACTAGATTTTGGGATGGATATATCAATAACACAGTTAATGAGTTTGTTCACGATTCTTTAGATAAAGTAAATGAGTGGATGCCTAACTATCGTTCTCAATATGAGAAAGATATGGGGGTATTTCGTTCTATAGCTACAGCAGGATTCTTGTCAGACCAAATAGCTAACTTAGGTTGGACTAGCTCAGCAATATTATCTACTGTATTAACAGGAGGTATGGGAGGTGCTAGTGCGGCTAGTGGATTAGCCAGAGTATTAGGTGCTTCCAAAGGAGCTCAATCTTTTATTTATAGGCTTATTGGAGGTATTACGGGTGCTATGGCAGAATCTGCTACTGAATCTATTGATAGATACCACGAAGCAAAAGATGCTTATTCAGGCTCGTTAAGACAAGAGGAGCAAGCTTTAAAAAGACAGATACAAATGGAGGTTGCTCAAAGATATGAGCAAGATGGTTATAATCCTAACCTTAACAAAAATATAGATTATGAAAATGCTGTATTTCAAGAGATAACTAATAAATATTCCGATGCCTATAATCAGCTCCAAGTAAAAGAGAATAATATAGAATTAAAAGCTAAAGCTGCTGCAAGACAAACATTTCTTCTTAACGAAGTTATATTAAGTGCTACAAACACAATTGGAGTATTTAGCAATATAAAAGCTCCTATGATGAACGCTGAAAGATTAGCTAAGGGTTCTATTACTAATATATTTAGAAGGGATGGTGCTAAAGTAGCTGCTAGTAAGGGGGAATTATGGGCTAGAGAAGGATTGGAAATGCTTTCTCAAGGTGCTGAGGAAATTGAGCAGAAATGGGCAGGTGAAACAGCTCAGGCTTATTATGGACAAGAATATAATCCTAAATATATAGGTCAGGTTAGAGATTGGATGACTGTTGCAGGAGATAAATTCTTTGAAACTGTTGAAGATAGAGAGAGTTGGAAAGAATTTGCTGCAGGTTTTATTACAAGTTTAACAGGTGCAGGTGGTGCTAAGAGAACTCAAGTAAAAGGAGAAGATGGTAAAATGCACAGTAAAGTTGGTTTTGATTGGGTTGGTGGAATTTGGTCTATGGGTAAGGATGTTAACAAAACCAACGAAGTATCTGAAGGAATTTACAATCAAGTAAACCAAGTTTATAATGATAAGAATCTCCAACGTAAATTAAGATTAATAACAGGCTCTTTAGCTGATAAAGATGCTATGTTAGAAGCTGCTCAAACAGGAGATAAAAAAGCCTATATAGATAATGCTGATAATCTTATGGTAAGAACTATTGAGGCATTTGCTGATTTAGGTAAGCTAGGAGATTTGGGAGCTTTGGTTGGTCAAAATGATAACCTTTCTGACGATGAGTTAGAAAAGTTTGTTATGGCTAATGTTGTGGAAGAAACTGATGAGGATGGTAAACCTACAGGAAGATTTAAATCAGATTTAGGATTAGTTGATAGTAATGGAGAGCCTTTATCTAGAACTGAAGAAGGTAAAAAAGAGCTTAGAAAGAGATTTAAAGAGCAAACTACTAAAGTATTAGATACTATAGATTTCTATGGTAAGGCTATTGAGAAGGTTGATTCTAACACAGGATATAAATTAGATAGGGCTCAATTAGCTAGAATTGCTTGGGGAATGACACAAGCAGAATTAGCTAATGCACGAATTAATAGTACCACAGAAAAAATATCTAATGCCATAAAAGGTTATAATATTGATTACTCTAAAAATAATAGAGATAAAGCAGTTTCAATGTTAAATAACCTTACTGAATCTTTAAATGAGGAAATAAAAAGAACCACTAGTCTTCCCGATTCAGAAGAGAAAACAAAGAGATTGAGTGAGTTGCAGGATAATTTAAAATCTATAAATGATGAGATAGACCAAATAAAAAATCTTGAGAAAGGTGATGCTGTTGATTTAATAAAGAACTTCTTAGACAAGCCTTTATTGTTAGCTCACATGCTTAATAATAAATTAAGTTCTAGCGAAGATGGTAAGACTACTTATTTGGCAGATGCTGTATTAGAACGTTTGGATGATGCAGGCTTGCTTACAGAGGATTTAAAGAGAGATATTAATGATGTAATAAAATTATACAGAGCTAGACACAACTATGATTCTATGGTTAATGAGTTAACTGAGAATCCTCAGGAACTCACAGAATTAATGGATAGAGAAGCTGATATTATCACAGATAGTAATACTAAGGAACTAGCTAAAAACTTAAATTCTGAATTAAAAAAAGCAGATATTAAAGACCTTAATGACTTTAAGCAGAAAGCTCCTGAAATATTTAAGAAAGTAGGTATTACAGATGATAATTTTAGAGATGTATTTAATAAAGCAGCTGAAGCTAATCCTACATTACATCTG
>Ga0247610_10001068_pt1 | contig 34978 bp, 32 predicted proteins | sample 174DNAGHGhighgp2_FD_193483 | JGI IMG/M metagenome (GOLD analysis project Ga0247610, IMG submission 193483) | Sheep rumen microbial communities from Palmerston North, Manawatu-Wanganui, New Zealand - 1742 DNA GHGhigh gp2 | ecosystem: Host-associated > Mammals > Digestive system > Stomach > Rumen...
TCGATTGTACAATTATCACCGATAACAACATCATCTTCTATAACAACATGATGCCCTATATAACAATTTTTACCTATTTTTGCGGAATTAGAAATGCAAACATCATTTTCAACTTTAGCAACTGGCTTATACTCGTCATAAAAAGAGCTTACCAAATCTATAAAAGCTGATTTAGGATTCTCAACTACCAATAGAATAACACCATCAGGAACCAAATGAGAAAGTTCTTTTATGGCGATGCAAGCTTTGGCTTTTATATTTTGAGCCTTATCTTTACTTTTTTTATCATAAAAGAAACATAAATCACTAGCTCCGGCCGTCTCAATAGAGCAGATATTTTCTATCTGCTCTTCATCTTTTCCTTCCGTCAAGATTTCCGCATGAGTAATTTGAGCAATTTCTTTAATACTCTTTGGTCCATGGTACTTATAAAAAACTTTATCAGCCATTACAAATACTCCTCTTATAAACTTGTGCCAAAGTTCAAACGGAACACTTCTGTTTCATCATATTTTTCTTTAACAATCGGGAAACCGAAATCGATGTCGATTTTACCCATTGGAGATGTCCATTCAAAACCGAAACCAACAGCAACACGAGGCTTAGAACTATAATCAATATCGTTACCGACATTATCAGGTTTACCTGTTGTACCGACATCAACAAACGTTTTTCCACGAATGCCAAGTTCGTCTAAGCCCAACGGAAATGCCAGTTCCGTACCACCCCAGACCATCCAATTTCCACCCAAGGCATCATTTGTTCTTTTATCTCTGGCACTAATACCGCCGGATTCAAATCCACGCATAGTATTTCCGCCTAAGAAATAACGCTGAGCCAAACGCACATCTTCACCACCATAACCGACAACATATCCGCCATTGATGAAGAATTTAAAGGTATAATAATCGGATAAGGTGTAGAATTGATATGCTTTTGCATCAAACTTCAAGTATTTATCATCACCGCCCAAACCGGAAATATCATTTCCAAATGACAAATAGTAACCTTCACGCGGTTTCATAACATTATCACGTTTATCATAAACAGTGGTTTGACCGATAACAGAGTCAACAGATTTACCTTGCTCTCTTTGAATATACTTTGATGCAGAACTTACATTCTTAATTTTATCTTCTTTCAATGTATAACGAACATATTGGCTCAAATCATCAGTATAATTCCAACCAAAACGAAGTCTGCCACCAAATGTATCCATATCGTAGTTACTTTCATCTTGGTAATCTTCTGTTTGATAGAACAAATCGAAACCGGCGCTTAGTCTTCTACCCATGAAATATGGTTCAGTAAAACTGAAACCATAATCAGTTGTACGTTGAGAAGTACCAGCTGTTAAACTAACCTGTTGGCCTTTACCTAAGAAGTTGTTTTCGGTAACACCTGCACGAATTAACGCACCATTAACAGTGGAATAACCAACACCAACGTTGAAGTAACCGGTAGATTTTTCTTCAACATCAACATTTATATCAGCTTTATCATAATCAACACGTTCAGAATCAATATCTATTTTACTGAAGTAATTTAGGCGCTCAATATTTTTTCTGGATTCTCTGATCTTAGCAACATTAAATACGCTACCTTCTGAAATGCGAAATTCTCTTCTGATAACTTCGTCCATAGTACGATTATTGCCGGTAATATTAATTCTGTTAACAAATACTTTTGCATTTTCTTTAATATCAAAGACAACGCTGAGTTTTCCGGTTTCTCTATCTTTATGGATATTAGGAACAACTTCTACAAATACAAAACCTTTCTTAGAAAGTTCCTCAGTTAAATCATTAACAGTCTTTTCCACTTCGTCAGAATTGTACCAGTCTCCGGTCTTAAATGTAACATATTTATACCATTCATCAGCCTCAACTTCCGGTACATCGGAACGAATAAGGATATCATTAACTTTATAACGAGTACCTTCATCCACGGTAAAAGTTAAAACAAATGAAGTTTTATCTCTGGAAAGTTCTGCGATGGCAGAAATTACAGCAAAGTCCGCATAACCATGACGATTATAAAAACGACGTAACAACTCTTGGTCATAATTCATTTTTTCACGATCAAAATTTTCAGAACTTGAAAATAGCCTGTACCAACGGCTTTCTTTACTCATAATTTCACCTTGTAAATCACTGCTGGTATAGTGTTTATTTCCAATGAAGTTAATTGTATCAATTTTAGCCTCAGGACCCTCTTCTATTTCAAAGATTAAATCAACCCGATTCTCTGATTTTTGAATAATTTTAGGTTCTACCGAAACGCCATAACGGCCGGCTCTTTTATATACATCAAGGATTCGCTGAACATCTTGTTGTACTTTTGCTTTGCTAAAAACGGTACGAGGAGCAGATTGAACTTCGGATTCTAATATTTTATCATCAATTTTATCATTTCCGTCAAATGCGCGAACACCGATAACCGGATTCTCTGTAACTGTAATAACCAATTCCGAGCCACGCGTATCAAAATTAATATCACTGAACAAACCCGTATCATATAGGCGCTTCAAAGCTTCATTCAAATCTTCAGAAGAAAGTGCCTTACCAGTTTCTATACCTGCATATGATAGAGCAGTCTCCCTTTCAACGCGTTGTAAACCTTTAATATTGATGCTCTTTATATTAGCTTGAGCCATTGCATTTGAACAAATAGCCAAAGTTAACAAAGAAATTCCAGCCAATTTAAACTTCATTTTCAAATCCTTATAAATTATTCAAACCATCTTATAAACAAGTGTCGGATATCGTTCCATGTCGCAAACACCATTAAAAATAAGATGAAACCAAGACCAACCTTAAACAAATAATCTTTGATTTTTGTATTCAGTTCACGTCTGGTTATTATTTCTAACAAATAAATTACAACATGTCCACCATCTAATAAAGGGATTGGGAATAAGTTTATTAAACCCAAATTAACAGACAGCAAAGCCATAAAGGCAAGAAAGCTTGAAAACCCCTTCTTTTTGGATATATCACCGGACATTTCTGCGATACGGATAACCCCACCAACATCTTCACCGGAGCGTTTTCCTGTTATCATTTGTCCAATACCACGGATAGTTAAATCTGTAATATTGTATATTTCTTGAGCGGATTTAATAACGGCAGAACCGAAATTAAAATTATCTTTTACAATATGAAAATGTTTTGCTTCGCCTTTTATACCAAGCATTTTTCTTTTAATAGGCTCCTCATTCTCATCAAAAGCATAATCAATAATCTCTAAAGTAACATCTAATTCAATTTGCTGATTTTGTCTTTCTATTTTCAAATGAACAGTATCAACTGCAGCGCTAACTTCTTTACTTATGTCTCCCCATTCTGCAATTTTATGACCGTTAATTTCTAATATTTTATCTTCTGCCATAATACCGGCCCGTTCAGCAGGGCTGTTTTCAATAACGTCAGAAACAACCGGTGGAATGTCATAACTGCCTAAAAAGAAAAACAGACAGAAATATAGAATAAAAGCAAACAGATAATTAAAAAAAGGACCTGCAAAAGCAATAGCTAATTTTTTGATAGGTTTTTGTGTAAAGAACAAATGTTTTTTTTCTTCTTCGGAATATTTACTCAAATCAATGTCAGAAGTAGAAGAAGATGCATCTGCATCGCCTAAAAATTGGCAGTAACCACCAAGAGGAACGGCAGAAATTTTCCAAACTGTTCCCTGCTTATCTTTTTTACTCCATAGTTCTTTTCCAAAACCAATAGAAAAAGCACTGACAGCAACACCGAGCCTGCGTGCAACAATAAAGTGTCCAAACTCATGTACAAAAACAAGTATGCCTAATAAAATTAAAAAAGGTACAATATAATAAATAATATTTATTAACCACTCCATAATTTTTTATCCTTCAAATTATTGTTTATTCAAAAGAAATTAAAGTAAAATAAAAGTAAGCAATAGGTGCAGCAAAGATTAAACCGTCAATACGGTCAAAAACACCACCATGACCAGGAATAAGAGAACTGCTGTCTTTAATATTCAAATGTCTCTTGATAGCAGATTCTACCAAATCCCCAATTTGCGCAATAAATGCAATCATTGCCCCTAATTGTGCATATTTAAGTTGCTCATTCATCGGTAACGGGAGGTTAAATATATTTTTAGTTGCATACATATAAATAAAGCTGACAGCAACCGCTAAGATAACACCTCCGATTAAACCGGACCAAGTTTTATTAGGGCTAATGCGTGGAGCTAATTTAGGCCCTCTTAAAGACATTCCGACAACGTAACCACCGATATCAACACTCCATACCATCAAAATAAACCAAAGCGTCATAACAAAACTGCCTTTTTCACCGGGAATACTTCCAAATGCATCAAACAGATAATACATCCAATAAAGAGCCCCGACACCGATAGATATATATGGTACACCAAGCGTTATCAGATAACGGTTTTGTTCATCTTTAGCTTTCCAAAATACAAAAGCAGAAATAGTTGCTAAAGCCAGAAAGAAAACAATCCGATTAAAGATAATCAGAGAACAACCTAAGGCAAAAGCGTAACAAACAGCATAAACATTAGCACGTTTATTTGGAACCATTGAAGACCATTCCCAAGAGAGCATAATACCGACTAAATATACTAAAATATCAACATAAGGATGTCCTGATCTCAATGCACCAATAACCAATGGTATCATAATAAGTGATGTCAAAACTCTTTTTTGTAAAGATGTCAGTTTAGCCTTTTCCATAGCGTCTCTCCCTTTTATTAAATTCCTTAATAATATTTGATAGTTCTTCTTTTCCAAAATCCGGCCATAATGTTTCTGTAAAGAATAATTCACTATAAGCAATTTGCCATAATAAATAATTACTTATTCTCTGCTCTCCGCTTGTTCTAATTAAAATATCCGGATCAGGAATACCCGCAGTATATAAAAAAGACGAAAAAACATTGTCGGTAATATCATCGATTTGTAATTTTCCGTCAATAACTGATTTAGCTACTCTTTTTACACCAGATAATATTTCTTGTCTTGATCCATAAGACAAAGCAATACACAACGTTAAATCAGTATTATTTTTCGATTCATTTTCAATAAAAGACATTTTTTGCTGAATATCATCAGAGAGCATATTTCTTTCACCGATAAAAACAATTCGTACATTGTTTTCCATTATCTCTTTAAGCTCTTTATCCAAATATTCTTTAAGAAGTTGCATTAATGTACTGACTTCCTCTTCAGAGCGTTGCCAGTTTTCAGTAGAAAAAGCATATAAAGTAAGATATTTAACACCGCAATCTTTCATTGCGCGAGTTATTTTAACAACATTTTCGGCACCTTTCTTGTGACCAAAATTTTTAGGTAGCCCATGTTTTTTAGCCCAACGCCGATTTCCATCCATAATAATGGCAATATGCTTGCAAATATTATCTTCCATAATCATCAAACTTGTAAAATGTCTTTCTCTTTTTGTTCAAGTAGATCATCAATCTTTTTAATTGAATCATCTGTTAATTTTTGAATATCATTATTATATTTTTTCTCTTCATCTTCAGAGATTAAATTATCTTTTTTTAGTTTTTTTATTTCATCTAAGGCATCTCTGCGAATATTTCGAATAGCCACTTTATTTTGTTCGGCATATTTTCCGGCAATTTTAACTAATTCTTTTCTGCGTTCCTCAGAAAGTGGTGGAATAGGAATACGAATAAGTTGACCATCTGAAACAGGATTTAGACCTAAGTCCGATTCCCTTAAAGCTTTTTCAACAGATTTTGCTAAACCTTTATCCCATACACTGATAGATAATGTTCTTGCATCAGGAACATTGATTGTACCGACTTGCGCAATAGGTGTGGGCGAACCATATGCTTCAACCATAATATTATCTAATAGACTGGCATGAGCTCTTCCGGCACGCAACCCTCCAAAATCTCCCCGTAAAGTATCTAATGTTTTATCCATACGAGTAATAGTATCTTGTTTTATTTCATTAAAATCAGTCATGTTTCCTCACTTTATTAATGTGTAATTAGCCTTATTACTTAAAACATTCAATAATGAATTTTTGTTTTCCTGCTTAAAGATAACAATGGGAAGTTTATTTTCTCTAGCCATAGATATAGCGGTCATATCCATAACTTTTAATTCTTTTGCAATAACTTCATCATAAGAAATCTCATTATACCTCTTAGCTTTAGGATTCTTTTTAGGGTCGCTATCATAAACACCATCAACTTGCGTTGCCTTAAATAGAGCATCGCAACTCGTTTCCAATGCACGCAATGTCGCTCCGGTATCAGTGGTAAAATAGGGATTACCAGTACCGCCGGCAAAGATGATAACATTGTTTTCTTTAAGGAGCTTTTGTGCAACACGATAAGAATAAGTTTCTGCAACATTTGGAATGGCTAAACCTGATAATATTTCGGTAGTAACACCTTTCTGAAGCAAAGTACTCTTTAAGAATAGCGCATTAATGACAGTAGCAAGCATTCCGGCTTGGTCGGCAACTGAACGACTGACTGCTTTATTGGTGTTATTGACACCACGATAAAAGTTTCCACCGCCGATAACAATACACAAGGATATCCCTTTATCATAAACTTTCTTAATACTTTCAGCGAAGGTATCTAAGACCATGTTGTCAATTCCGCAAGCCTGTTGGCCCATTAATCCTTCACCGGAAAGTTTTAATAATATTCTCTTATAACTTTTAATCATCAGTTCCTCTCTACCGATTATTTAATCGTATATTAATCAAATAAATCGTTAATGCAAGATAAAATACACATCGGATAGAAAATAAGTTGAAATTTTTACTCAATTATCTAGTATAAAGACAAAACAATTTAGGAGAACAATAAATGTCAGCTGGATTAATTTATACCTTAAGTGCTTTATTTGGTTACCTGATTGGTTCGATTCCATTTGGGCTTATTTTAACAAAAATGGCTGGATATGGTGATATTCGTAAGATAGGTTCGGGAAATATTGGGGCAACAAATGTTTTAAGAACAGGTAATAAAACTCTAGCATTATTAACAGTGTTATGCGATGCATCTAAAGCTGGTATAGCAGCACTTATTTCTGGAGCATTAGTCACTGAATCTCTATCAGTCACGGCATCTCTGGTTGCTGGTGCATTTGGTGTCATAGGGCATAATTTTCCGGTGTGGCTGAAATTTAAAGGCGGTAAAGGTGTCGCATCTTCTTTTGGTTTTATTTTGGCAACATGCCCTATACTCGCTTTAATAGCTTTAGCTGTTTGGTTAGCAATGGCATTTACTTTTAAATATTCATCATTATCCGCTTTAACAGCGGCGGCGGTGGTCCCCTTGGCTTCATATTTCTTAGCGCCATCTGCAGAATACACTTGGGTCTATACCGCGATAGTAATATTAGTTATAGCTCGTCACCATGCTAATATTAGGCGCCTATTAAAAGGTGAGGAAAGTAAAATTAAATTGAAAAAGCAGTAAGAAGAATAGCATTGCATAAACAAAAAATAATATCCTACATTCAGCTTATAAATACGGCAGGTATCGGTCCAATCAATTTTAGACATTTGATCGAAAGATATGGCGATGTTGATAAAGCATTATCAGAAGTATCACTAAAGAAAAAAATATTTCCGCGCCAAAAAGCAGAAGAAGAGTTAATGACAGCAGAACTCAAACATGTTCAAATTATAACATCAGAAGATGAATGTTATCCATATAATTTAAAGCAAATAGAAGATTTTCCACCGATTCTATATGCGTTAGGAAATATAAATCTATTAAAAAATGATAATGCATTAGCTGTGGTCGGTTCTCGTAGTGCCTCAATAAGCGCAAATCATTTAGCTGAGCAAATATCATTTGAATTGGCGGGTAATAATATAGTAATCGTTTCAGGAATGGCACGAGGAATTGATACATCGGCACATAAAGGAGCATTATCTGCAAATGGAAATACTATTGCGGTTTTAGGTACAGGAATTGATGTTATCTATCCTAAAGAAAATGAAGAAATTTATAAAAAGATTGCAAAAACAGGATTGATATTAACCGAATATCCTTTTCATACCGGTCCACAGGCAACAAATTTTCCGAGGAGAAATCGCATTGTATCAGGTTTAAGTAAAGGTGTTTTGGTTATAGAAGCAGGAATACAATCAGGTTCTTTAATCACTGCGTATCAAGCTTTAGAGCAAGGTAGAGATGTTTATGCTATCCCTGGAGCTCCTTATGATAATAGGAGCTTAGGTTGTAATAAATTACTTAAAGAAGGTGCAATACTTGTAGAAGCATCACAAGATATTATAGATAATTTCAATTTTACACAAGTGAAATTTGAACCACATAAAAACAATACAGTAGAAATTCCAGACTTGTTTGAATATTCGCTTGACAAGAGCAAAAATAATTCTGATATTGCAGAACAAGATAAATATTCCAAATTATTATCATTGATATCTGAAAGCGGTGAAGATGTGGACGATGTTATAAGAGAAAGCAATTTACCGACCGAGGAAGTATTGATGATGATTGTAGAATTGGAATTAGAAAATAAAATTATCCGTTTGCCGGGTAATAAGATAGCTAAAACTTAAAAGAGGTTAAAATTATGAAATTAGTTGTTGTTGAGTCTCCTGCAAAAGCCAAAACGATTAACAAATATTTGGGTAAAGATTATAAAGTTTTAGCAAGCTATGGTCATATTAGAGATTTACCGAGTAAAGATGGTTCTGTAAATCCGGATGAAGATTTTAAAATGGTCTGGGAGCTTAGCTCCGGCGGTAAAAAACGCTTAAATGAAATAATCACGGCATTAAAAGATTGCGATACGTTAGTCCTAGCCTCCGACCCGGATAGAGAAGGAGAGGCCATCGCGTGGCATATATTAGAAGAATTATCATCAAAAAAGAAGTTAAAAGGTAAAACAATAGAACGTGTTGTTTTCCACGAAATCACTAAAAAAGCGGTTACGGAAGCTATCAAAAATCCAAGACAAATAGATGATAATTTAGTATCAGCATACATGGCACGTCGCGCACTGGATTATTTAGTGGGTTTCAATTTATCGCCGGTATTATGGCGCAAACTTCCCGGTTCAAAATCAGCAGGTCGTGTGCAATCTGTTGCTCTTCGCTTAATTTGCGAACGTGAAATGGAAATTGAAAAGTTCAAACCAGAAGAGTATTGGACAATAGATGTTGATTTAGCAACAAAAGACGATTCGCTTATTCCATCACACTTGATTAATCTGGATGGTAAGAAATTAGAAAAATTTGATATTAATACAAAAGAAAAAGCTGAAGATGCAAAAGCCAAAATTGAAGCCCAAAATTTTGCTATAAGTAAAATTGAACGCAAAAAAGCTAATCGTTTTCCAGCCCCGCCATTCACAACTTCTACTTTGCAACAAGAAGCTGCACGTAAGCTAAGATTCTCAGCAAAAAAGACAATGCAAGTTGCACAAAAGTTATATGAAGCAGGTTATATTACTTATATGAGAACGGATGCAGTTAATCTTTCAGAAGAAGCAATTGCCGCTTGTCGTGAAGCTATTGTTAAGTATTTTGGTGAAGCATATCTACCGAAACAACCTAAAGAATATAAAACGAAATCTAAAAATGCACAAGAAGCGCACGAGGCAATTCGTCCGGCAGATGTAATGAATACACCAAAGAAGATGGAAGAAAAATTAGATTCCGATTCTCATAAATTATATGAATTGATATGGAAGCGTACAGTTGCTTGCCAAATGGAGCCGGCTGTTCTAGACAAAGTCGTTATCGATTCTATTTCAGAAGATAAACAAATTCTTCTACGTGCCAATGGTCAGGTAATAGCTTTCGATGGTTTCTTAAAACTATATCAAGAAGGCAAAGATGATAGTGACGATGATGATGAAAACAGACTGTTACCGAACGTTGAATCCGGAGAAGCTGTTTCTAAAAAAGCCATCAAACCGGAACAACATTTTACTACTCCGCCGCCACGTTTTACTGAAGCTAGTTTGGTTAAAAAGTTGGAAGAGCTAGGTATCGGTCGTCCGTCAACTTATGCTTCTATTATTGCTGTGCTACAAGAACGTAAATATGTGAAAGTAGAAAAACTTCGCTTTATACCGGAAGATCGCGGGCGCATTGTCACAATATTCTTAGAAAATTTCTTTAAGAAATATGTAGAATATGACTTTACTGCTCAAATGGAAGAGTTCTTGGATGATGTATCAGCAGGGGCTATGCAATGGAAAAAATTGCTAAGCGGTTTCTGGGTAAAATTTTATAATACGATACAATCCGTTCAACCTTTGCAGGTAAGTGAGGTTATAGATAAAATAGATGAAGTACTGTCCTATCATCTGTTTCCGCCCAAAGAAGACGGTTCAGATCCTCGCGAATGTCCGGAATGTCATAAAGGTCATTTAAGTATCAAATTAGGTAAATTTGGGGCATTTTTGGGTTGCTCAAACTATCCGGAATGCAAGTACACCAAACCTCTGATGGATATTAAAGATGAAGAGGAACAATCTGGCGAAAGAGCACCGGCACCAGAAGATAAGCTTTTAGGCGAGCATAATGGCTTGAATGTATATCTTAAAAAAGGTCCATATGGATTCTATATTCAATTAGGAGAAGATGCAACAGCGACCACAGAAAAACCAAAGCGTATTGCTTTACCACGTTTTTTAAATCCGGAAGAAGTTACTTTTGAACAAGCAGAGCGTCTTGCTTCTTTGCCTTTTGATTTAGGTAATGAAATAACGATAAATATTGGTAAATTCGGACAATATATTAAGCAAGGCAATAAATCTTGTTCTTTAACAGGTAGCGATAACATTTTTAACATCACCAAAGAACGTGCTGAAGAATTACTTGAACATGCAAAGCCAAGAACAGAAGCTAAAGTTTTAGGTATTCACCCACGCTTAAAAGAAGAAGTTCAATTAGCCGTTGGTCGTTATGGACAATATATCAAATGCGGTAAAGACAACTATCGGATTCCGTCCGGCTTACGCGGTGGAGAAATTACCCTTGATGACGCCATAAAGGTTATTGATAATGGCAAATAAAGAAAGAGGCTTTCACTAAAATGAAAGCCTCTTTCTTTATATTTATTTACCACCGGGTCTCATGGATGCAGCTCTACCACCACAACTGGAACCATCAGACGCAGACTGCCAAGGATAATCGCAATTGCCAGCCAATACATCACTGCATAAAGCCATAAAGCAAAAAGTTAATATAAGTGTTAAACAAGTTTTTTTCATGGTAAACATCCTTTCAATAGTGAATAAAAAACCGCTTACAAAGAAGCGGGCGGATGTTCAGAAACCGTATATAGGTAACGGCTCGGCTTATTTGGCGGAGCCTTATTCACCGACATCCGTCCAAATGACAGAAGCCGGCACTAATTTTGAGTCGTGTGCTCACGACTACCTATATAAAAGGGTTCTGACGCCCTGGTAAGCAAAATACTTACTAAAACAATAATATCATAAAAGGAAATAAGAATCAAGAACTAAAACTTGATAAAATAAAAAATCCGCAAGAGCTAGGCTCTTACGGACGAAAGAATTGATCACGAACGGTTGCTTTTGCAATTTCATCTGCTGAATAATCAGAAAAAACAAGCAAATCGCCATCAGATTCAAGGAAATAGTAAATCCTTGTGACACCTTCCGAATCTTCAATATCATGAGCCCCTTTGTTGAGCCAACCAAGATATTTCCAACGAGGCAACTTAATACCATGATAGTCGAGAATCTCCATGGTTGTAAGAATATTTGCCTCTTTTTTATAAAGCAATTCAATGTCTTGTTTTGTTGCCGCATGTGCATTAGGCAAAACAGTAAACTGCTTTTTTATCCACGAGTTAATGTCTTGTTCTATGGCATCATAAACAGAATCTCTATCATACAGAGAGTAGAAGTCATTTTTGGTAAATGCCTTAAGATACAGCACAGTTTTTTCATTGAGAAGAATACCAACCAAATGGTCCTTTTCATCAGGAAGAACATCCGTTACAACTTTAGAGCTGTTTTCTTCCTGATAGAGATACACTAACGGCAACGGTGTTTTACCACACAGCCTGTCAAGATAAGCACGAACTTCCTTAACTTCAGGGTGTGTAGCATCCCAAACTTCAAATTTTTCTTTTTGTGTCATAAATAATAAGTTTTTGATTATACGTATAGAGATAGTAATTTGTTTTGTGCAAGAGATTATAAACACCTCGTTTTTTTAAAGTAAACAGGTTATTGAATACAAAAAACAAAAGTCGTTAACTGAAATTTAGCATATCCCCATATAGGCTACAAGTGAGCTGGAGACGGCTCGGAGTCTTAGAAAACTCTTTTATTACACGCGGTGCAGGATATGGCATCGTCATATTGTTAGCTGCAAAGTGCGGCAACAATAAATATATCCCCGATATGAAAATGATCGGGGAGGTTCTAGCGTATGTTCAGAAGCTCTTTGGCTTTAAAGGCTAAAACGGTCATTTCGTGTAATATGATTTTCTAACTCTCCGATCGCCTTGCTTAGGCGATTTTTTTATGACTTGAACTAAGGAGATTAGAAGATGAAGAAATTTTTATTACTCTTATTAGTGATGTTTATGTGTGGTTGCACGCATCTCACAGCCGCAGAAAGACAACAAAAAATGGAGTTAAAAGCACGAGGAATAACAGTTGACCACCCTGGAGACAATTGGGAAAAACCTGCAAATGGTGGTGCGGCTGGTGCGTTAAATTTACTTCCTAGGTTTGGTAACTTTTACTTGGCAGCTGGTAATGGTGGAGATAGTTCACATTGGCTATATGGTACATTAAATTTATTATGTTGGCCTATTTCTATCTTATGGGGCGTTCCTGAAGCAGCAATAGATGCTAATGTCATAAATGAAAGAGAATTAATTTATCACTATTATTATGAAAAAAATATGAATAACTCTCTTAGCCCCGTAAGGCAGTATAGAAAACCTCAATACAATGAAGTGCAATACAGGTATTATGAATAGCGTAAATAAAAGTTATAGATGTTAATTAAGGCGAAAAATTTTGAGCTAATAGAGATGGGATTGATTGTAAATAAAACTTTAGTATAGACATACCTACATGATGAATTTTGCTTATCCCGATAAGACCGCTCTAGTAGTCAAAATTTATCCCTTAAAATTATCCAACACTACCTTCAAGCGAAATATCAATCAACTTCGCTGCTTCTATGGCAAATTCCATCGGTAATTTTTGCATAACTTCCTTACAGAAACCATTGACGATAAGGCTGACCGCATCTTCTTCGGAAATACCGCGTTGTTTACAATAAAACAGTTGTTCATCACTGATTTTTGAAGTGGTTGCCTCATGTTCTAATATAGCAGATTTACAAGCATTCTCGACATATGGAACAGTGTGTGATCCGCAAGTTTTGCCAATGAGCAAGCTATCACATTGCGAATAGTTGCGTGCACCGGTAGCATTTTTACCAACTTTGACTAAACCGCGATAAGTTTGGTCAGAAAATCCGGTAGAAATACCCTTAGAAATAATCCGCGACGTTGTATTTTTACCAAGATGAATCATTTTTGTACCGGTGTCAGCTTGCTGATGATTATTTGTAAGCGCAACAGAATAAAATTCCCCTTTAGAATTATCACCTTTTAAAATGCAAGATGGATATTTCCATGTCACCGCCGAACCGGTTTCTACTTGTGTCCACGAAACTTTAGCATTTTCACCATCACAAAGGGCTCGTTTGGTTACAAAATTATAAACACCGCCTTTACCATCTTTATCCCCAGGATACCAGTTCTGCACGGTAGAATATTTAACCTCTGCATCCTTATGTACGATAATCTCAACAATTGCTGCATGTAATTGGTTCTCATCTCTCTGTGGTGCCGTACATCCCTCAAGATAAGAAACATAGCTACCCTCATCTGCCACAATCAGCGTACGCTCAAATTGTCCGGTATTTTTAGCATTAATACGGAAGTAGGTGGAGAGCTCCATTGGGCATTTTACTCCTTTCGGGATATAAACAAAAGAGCCGTCCGTAAATACTGCAGAGTTAAGTGCTGCAAAAAAATTATCGGTATAAGGTACTACCGAACCGAGATATTTTTTTACAAGCTCCGGATAATCTTTTACGGCCTCGGATATGGAACAAAAAATAATGCCCTGTTTTTTAAGTTGTGCTTTATAGGTGGTAGCAACAGACACACTGTCAAACACAGCATCAACTGCGACCACACCGGCAAGTGCTTCTTGCTCTTTAAGCGGAATACCAAGCTTATTATATGTTTCCAAAATTTTAGGATCTACTTCATCAAGACTTTTAGGTTTTGCCGTTTGCTTCGGTGCAGAGTAATAATATAAATCTTGATAATCAATCTTATCATAAGTCACTTTTGCCCATGTTGGCTCGCTCAATGTTAACCAATGACGATACGCCTTCAAGCGAGATTCTAAAAGCCACTCCGGTTCATTTTTCTTAACTGAAATAAGGCGAATAATATCCTCATTTAAGCCCTTTGGCGCAACATCTGCAGCAATATTTGTTACAAAGCCGAATTTATATTTCTCGCCGCTTTCATCAACAATTTCAGGCAATTCATTCATGTTATTTTTAATATCCTCACTAAATTTATTCCATTTTATAAGCTAACCTAATCTAAAAATCAAGTCAGATATATAGCCAATTTAACGATTATTTAGCTATTTTGTTATATAATAAAAAAGAGATAGCAAAGGAAAGACTATGAAAAAAGGTTTAACAATATTAATGACATTACCGCTACTTTTCGGTTGTTATGCCAGAAATAGTGGAATACCTTTGTTTAATAATTATGGCTATCACTATACTCCGAATAGAGTTGAAGTACAAAAAGGAGATACCTTATACAGTCTATCAAAAAAGTACGAAGTACCCCTAAAAAGCATTATAGAAGAAAATAACTTATCTGAACCATACACATTAAATGTGGGGCAAAACCTGCGCTTGCCGATGCGTCAAAAATATATCGTGGCAAAAGGGGATACTTTATACAGTATTTCTAAAAAATATAATGTAGATATAACCTCACTAAGCAAATTAAACGGATTAAAAGAGCCATATGCCATAAATGTCGGCCAAGTATTAGCAATCCCCGGTAGCTTATCAGATAGTAATAATTCTGTCAAAATAGCAGAAAGTAACAAAGTTTTATATTCATACAAGAATAACAAAGAAAGTGTTCCAGCCATAAAAACAACATCAAAAGTTGCTAATACTACGGCAAAAAAGCAGATTTCAAAATCTGCCCCACAGAAAACAGTGTCTACTTACCGTAAAAGTAAATTTATCTGGCCGGTTAACGGTTCGGTTGTTTCAAATTTCGGTATAGTTGGCAAAGGTCGTCGCAATGATGGGATAAACATAAAAGCCGCTTTAGGAACAAACGTTAAAGCAGCAGATAAAGGTATAGTTGCCTATGCCGGAAACGAATTAAAAGGCTTTGGAAATCTGGTTTTAATAAAACACGCAGATGGCTACATTACAGCTTACGCACACAATGATCGCATTTATGTAAAAAAAGGGCAAACAGTTTTACGTGGCGAGAAAATTGCCACAGTCGGTAACACTGGAAGTGTTAACACGCCCCAATTACACTTTGAAGTTAGAGCTGGTAAAAAAGCCGTAAATCCGAGAACTTATTTGCCTTAGGGTTAAAATAGATACTTATATAGGTGAAAAATAAAATTTCGTGGTAAATCTTAGAGTTTTCAGTTGTATCGCTGTTTTTTTTAGCTTAAACTCTTCCCAGCAAAAATAATTTAAATGGAGAAAAATATGTTTATAACAGAAGCTATGGCAGCAACTGATATGGCTGCAACAGCAGCAGAGCCAAGTCCTGTTGCAGGTTTTGTTGTTCAGTTGATATTGGTTTTTGCAATTTTCTATTTTTTGCTTATTCGTCCTCAACAAAAGAAGATGAAAGAGCATGAAACAATGTTAAATGCTATCAAACCGAAAGATGAAATCATTACCGGTGGCGGTATTTATGGTAAAGTCGTAAGTGCAAATGAAGATATCTTAACGGTGGAAATTGCTGAAGGTGTAAAAATTAAAGTTTCTCGTTCTTCGGTTCGGGAAAATATAAGTGCGCAACCTTTAGACGTTATAAACAAAAAGAAGTAAGAGAGATATATAATGTATAAACTATCATTACAAAGAATAATCATGATTTTGGCTGTTTGCGTAATAGGCGTTTTTTATGCCGTACCGAACTTTGTCAAAGATGCAAAAACAACATTGCCATCATGGTGGCAACCGGTAAATTTGGGTCTGGATTTGCAAGGCGGCTCAAGCCTCCTTTTGGAAGTTGATTTAAATGCCGCATTGAAAGACAGAATGCAAAGTTTGGAAGATTCCGCTCGTGCGGCATTAAAAGATGCGCGTGTCCGTTACCAAGGAATTAGTTCTACGGCAGACGGGTTGCGTGTTAAAATCGATGATGCTAACGCACGTTCAAAAGCAATAACTCCATTGAGAAAGATGGATGAAGGATTGACCGTTGCAGAAAAAGACGGTGCTTTGATTGTAACTTATGATGAGCAAGCTTTGACACAAATTAAAAGTAAATTAGTCGACCAGTCTATAGAGATTGTTCGTAAACGTATAGATGAATACGGAACCAATGAGCCGATTATTCAAAGCCAAGGTTCTGGACGTATTTTGGTTCAATTACCGGGTATTCAAAATCCTGAAGAAGTAAAAATTCTTCTCGGTAAAACGGCAAAAATGACATTCCATTTAGTTGATAGTTCTACAACAGTAACTGAGGCTAAACGTGGTAAACTAAAAAGTTCTTCACGTATTATTCGTGGCTCTGCCGGAGAACAATATGTTATTGTCAGAAAACCGGCTGTTGGCGGTGAAACCTTAACAGATGCCAGCGTTTCTTTCCAAGATGGAAATGCGGCAGTAAGCTTTAAGTTTAACAACCTTGGTGCAAAGAAATTCGGTGATGTTACCAAGAATAATGTTGGTGAACAATTGGCAATTGTTTTAGATGATGAGGTTATATCAGCCCCGACAATTCAATCTGCAATCACCGGCGGCTCCGGTGTGATTACAGGTAATTACACCTCAGAAAGTGCACAAGAATTAGCATTGTTATTACGTTCCGGTGCATTACCTGCTCCATTAAATATCTTAGAGGAAAGAACAGTAGGCGCAGGGCTTGGTGCAGATAGTATTAAAGCGGGTGTCTTTGCTTCAATTATCGGTCTTATCGGCGTTATTGTCTTTTTAATTTTAGCATACGGATTATTCGGGTTATTTACATCTATTACCGTGTTCTTAAACCTGTTTTTGATGTTAGGTGCATTAAGCGTTTTTGGTGCAACCTTAACATTGCCGGGTATTGCCGGTATTATCTTAACCATTGGTATGGCCGTAGATGCAAACGTCTTAATTTTTGAACGCATGCGTGAAGAAGTTAAAAATGGACGTTCCATTAAAGATGCCCTAGAAACAGGATTCTCATTTGCTTGGGGAACAATTATAGACTCTAACTTAACCACATTAATTGCGGCAGCAGTATTGTTCTACTTCGGAAGTGGTCCGGTAAGAGGATTCGCCGTTACATTAGCAATCGGTATTGTAACATCATTGTTTACCTCTGTGACGGTAACACGTTTGATAATTACCGCATGGTATAATCGTTTCAAACCAAAAGCATTACCGTTATAATAGGATAAGGAATAATAAAATGACTATGTTAAAATGGATTACAAAAGATACAAATATAAATTTTATGAAAGCTCGCAAGTGGACTTATTTGCTTTCATTAGTTTTGATTGTTTTATCTTGTTTAAGCATATATTTCAAAAGCTTTAACTTTGGTATAGATTTTTCCGGCGGTGTGCTGATGGAAATTAAATCCGAACAACCGATTAATGTGGAAGATATACGAGCCAAATTGAGTGTATTAAAATTAGATGAATTAAACTTGCAAACCATTGGTGAGCAGGGAGATGAGCTGATGATACGCGCTCAAGCTGAAAATGCTAATGAGGAAGCTCAAAGAAAAGCTGTTGTTGATATCAAAAAAATATTAGGCAACAGCTATGAATATCGCCGTGTAGAAAACGTTGGTCCGCAAGTTGGTGATGAATTAAAGACCGCTGGTATTGTTGCTTCTGTCTTAGCTATGTTAGCAATAGCAATATATATTTGGGTTCGCTTTGAATGGCAATTTGCATTAGGTGCATTAATCGGTTTATTCCACGATATAATCATAACGGTTGGTCTGTTATCCTATTTTCGTTTTGATTTTAGTTTGACAACGGTTGCTGCAATTTTAACCCTCGTCGGTTATTCAATTAATGATACAGTGGTAAATTATGATAGAATACGTGAAAATCTTAAAAAATATCGTAAAATGCCACAATTAGATTTATTGAATAAGAGCGTAAATGATATCTTCTCCCGTACAATTTTAACGGGCGTTACCACATTAATTGCCGTTACGCCGTTATATTTTTGGGGTGGAGACGCATTACAAAGCTTCTCATTTACAATTTTAGTCGGTTTAATTATCGGTACGTATTCTTCAATCTATATTTGTACAGCATTCTTAAATTTATTTGATTTACGTGCTGTAGAAAAGAAAGATGAAGAAAATTATTTCGGAACGATAGGATAATAAATATTATTAGAAGATAAGAAAAGGTCCTTGCAAAAGAGCAAGGGCCTTTTCTAATTATAAATTTTATTAATGGGTACGGATCGAGGTTTCATTTTCTGAGGAGTATAACGACAGAATGTAGAAGCATCTTCTGCGCGCTTAAAAACTTCTTCAGCAAAAGCCATTTTAGCAATATGTGTAAGAAATAGAGGCTTCTCCAACTTAAGTTTGCCGAGAGTTTCTTCCAAAGCCTCAAAGCTATCATAAATAGTACCGACAAAAATCATATTATCTTTTAATTTATCATCAATATCTTTATGCATTTTCATACCTCACAAAAATAAAAACAAACGCTGTAAAGGTATATAATGAAAAAGTTTTTTAAAGCTCTTAATATTGCTATATTGACAATAATATTTTAGGCGATTCTGTTATATAATAAACTTTTGCCGGACAATTTCATTATGATGTTGTTTTATACCATGAGGCACGGAAACAAAATGTTTCTTATGCCAATTTTCTGCGACCACATCAATAATATCACTATCCATAGCGGTAGTACCATGAAACCGATTGGCTAAATCGTAAATCACATAATTAGCGATGTTTACCTTTTGCATTATAAAAACTCCTCTAAAACTGTAAATATGTGTTTCTATTTCGCCATCCCGAATTTAGTTCGGGATCTAATGGAATACTGAAACAAGTTCAGTATGACGCTATTAGGAATAACGCCATACTAATGAATAAAAATATAACTAACTGTTTTTACGAAATAAAGGTTTTATAGAACTAATGTCTATGTTTATAAGAGAATTTTAGTACTGGACACGTGATTTTACAGCCAATGGTATATATATGATGCCATAAATTTATCCGAGTTTTTTCTTCAGCAATTCATTAACTACTTGTGGATTCGCTTTACCTTGTGATTGCTTCATAATCTGACCGACAAACCAGCCGAACAAGCCGACTTTACCGCTCCGATAAGCTGCCACATTATCAGTTGCCGATGCCAACAAATCATCAATCAATTTCTCAATAGCACCGATATCGGTAACTTGCTTTAAGCCTTTTTCTTCCACGATTTTTTCCGGATTTTCGCCGGTCTCTACCATAATTGCAAAGACGTCTTTGGCGGTTTTTCCGTTAATTACGTTCGTAGTAATCAGTTCAACTAAGGCACCAAGATTTTCAGCAGAAACAGGAGAATCCTTAAGCTCTAATTTTTTCTCATTAAGCATCGCAAAGAAATCACCCATCAGCCAGTTAGCAACTTTTTTAGCATCATGACCATGCGCAGCCTTTTCAAAGAACTCAGCAACTTCTTTATTTTCACAAATAACCATTGCATCATAATCAGTCAATCCAAGCTCTTTTACATAACGGTTCTTTTTGGCATCTGGTAATTCCACCAACTCGTTTTTAATCTTATTGATAAATTCATCACTTAAAATAAGTGGTGGTAAATCCGGCTCTGGAAAATAACGATAGTCATGCGCAAATTCTTTCTTACGCATGACCTTAGTTGTTTGAGTGGCTGGATCAAACTGTCTGGTTTCCTGAGCAATAGTGCCACCATTTTCGTATGTTTCAACATGGCGCTTTGCTTCAGATTCAATCGCCTGCATTACAAATTTAACGGAATTCACGTTTTTCATCTCACAACGAGTGCGCAACTCATCAGAACCATATGGACGAACAGATACATTAACATCACAACGCATTGAACCCTCATCCATATTTCCATCACAAGTACCAAGATAACGTAAAATAGAGCGCAATTTACGTAAAAATGCACCAGCTTCTTCAGGAGCACGAAAATCCGGCTTGGTCACAATTTCCATTAATCCCACACCGGCACGATTAAGGTCTATAAAACTTTTTGTTGGTGACATATCGTGAATAGATTTACCGGCATCTTGTTCAATATGCATACGCTCAATGCGAATAGTTTTAGTTGAGCCATCTGATAAATCAATATCAATAGCTCCCTCGCCAACAATCGGGTATTGAAACTGTGTAATTTGATATCCCTGTGGTAAATCAGCATAGAAATAGTTTTTACGTGAAAATTCAGAGTACTTATTAATGACAGCATTCAAACCTAAACCTGTTTTAACCGCCTGATGAACACATTCCTTATTAAGTGTCGGCAACATTCCGGGCATACCCGCATCAACAAATGAAACATTTTCATTAACATCATCACCGAATTCCGTAGATGCGCCGGAGAATATTTTTGATTTGGAAATAATTTGACAGTGGATTTCCAGCCCGCAAATGACTTCCCATTTTCCTTTTTCCGTAGTGATAATATACTCTGCCATTTTTTATATCCTCTTGAAATTAGCGTCACGTTCCAATTGATAAGCCGTCTTAAAGATGGTACCTTCATCAAAAGGACGTCCGATAAGTTGCATACCAAAAGGCAATCCATTATTAGATAAACCGATAGGCAAACTCATTGCCGGCAATCCCGCCAGATTAACCGAAACTGTAAATACATCATTAAGGTACATATTGATCGGATTTTCGAGCATTTTCTTATCGCCTATTGCAAAGGGTTCAATAGGGCTTGTTGGTGTTAAGATAACATCACACCTCTTAAAGGCTTCATCAAAATCATTTTTAATCAAGCGACGTACCTTTTGTGCTTTAAGATAATACGCATCATAATACCCCGCAGACAAAACATATGTACCGATAAGAATACGTCTTTTAACTTCTTTACCAAAACCGGCAGTGCGTGTATTAATGTAAAGTTCATCAAGCCCATCACCGACAACACGATTTCCATAGCGTATCCCATCGTAACGAGCCAAATTAGAAGAAGCTTCTGCCGGTGCAATAACATAATATGTAGGTAAAGCATACTTGGTATGGGGTAAACTAATAGAAATAATCTCTGCACCATTTGCTTTAAGAATGTCCGAAGCTTTATCCCAATGAGCAGCAATTTCTTCATTTAAGCCATCAGGGCGATATTCTTGAGGGATACCAACTTTAAGACCTTTAATATCTTGCCCGATAAAAGAACTGAAATCCGGTACACTAACCTGAGATGAAGTTGAATCTTTGGCATCATATCCAGCCATACTGCTAAGAAGCAGAGCGCAGTCTTTTACGTCTTTGCATATAGGACCTGCTTGGTCAAGCGAAGATGCAAAAGCGACAATTCCATAACGAGAACAACGACCATAAGTAGGTTTAATGCCGGTCACACCACAAAATGCCGCCGGCTCTCTAATAGAACCACCGGTATCTGTACCGGTTGCCGCTGCACACATTTTAGCCGCAACAGCCGCAGCCGAACCACCGGAAGAACCACCGGCAACAAGTTTTATATCTTTACTCCAAGGATTAACCACCGGTCCAAAGCAACTCGTCTCATTACTCCCGCCCATGGCAAATTCATCCAAGTTTAATTTACCTAAGAATAAAGCTCCGTCATTAAGCAAATTTTGCGTGACAGTAGATTCGTATTGCGGCACAAAATTATCTATAATATGAGAACAGGCTGTTGTGCGTGTACCCTTAGTACAAAACAAATCTTTAATACCAAGAGCAATACCTTCCAACGGACGATTTGTACCATTATTATAACGTTTTTCAGATTCTTTAGCTTGCTCTAAGGCTTTTTCAACCGTTGTCGTGACATAAGCATTATATTTAGCATTATCTGACATTTTCTCAATATAAGCCTGAGTAAGTTCAACCGGAGAAATTTCTTTATTTCTTAATTTTATAAGCGATTCGCTAATTGTTAAATCCGTTAAATCTGTCATCTCTTTACTCCACAACCTTAGGCACAACAAAATAGCCGAATTCTTTTGCCGGAGCATTGGCTAAAATTTCTTGGCTGTTATGTCCGGCAGTAATATTATCTTCTCTAAGTAAAAGAGACTCATTGTTAACAGAAACCAACGGCTCAATATTATCGGTATTAACTTCACCAAGTTCCTCTACCCACGCCAAAATCTTATTAAATTCCTGTTTTGTATCTTCCAATTTATCTGGTTCTACTTTCAGACGCGCAAGAAATGCAATTCTTCTGACAGTATCATTATCAACAGCCATTATTATTCTCCTAAAAAATTCTTCAAAATTTTTATCACTTATCAAGTTATTTGCAAGTTTAAATTTATAATTTCAGGGAAAGTTTGCGATTTTTATTGTATTTTTATAACTTTTTGAGTTAAAAATATTTCTGATAAGGAGAACAATATGTGCATTGTTAAAGCGTATAAATATCTGGAAAATATTTGGTTTAAACAAAATGAAAAGTTGCGTTTTTTACTGGTCGGTGGGTTTAATACCGGTACCTCATTTCTAATATATTATGCTTTTTTATACATTACGTCAGGCAAAGAACAAGTATCGCTTTTACTAATGAATTTGATTAACATTAATATTTCTATCGCAACAATGCGTTATTATGTTTTTCAAAGCCATGGTCCATTCTTAAAAGAATACACCAAAGCATTTTCCTCATATATCGTTTTATATTTTATTAATATGGCATTATTAGCATTCTTTGTGCATATGATTCATGTTACTGAAAATTTGCCGGAAGGAAGTATTCTGCAAGAAGTTCCAAACTTAGATAAAGCCATAGCACAAATCTGTTGCATCTGCATTATAACCTGCTTAACTTTTTTCGTACATAAATACTTCTCATTCAGGAAAGTCAAATAATATTTCATCTTAACCTATTAAAATTTTAACATTTTTCCAAAAAGTTAGCTAAAATTTTCTTTTTTCCGGCTTTGTCAAAGTTAACTTCGCATTTATCACCATCTACATCAACAATTCGCCCATAGCCGAAACTGGAATGATAAACTCGTAAGCCGACCAGAGGAGATGTCTTTTTCTTCTGATAAAAATAATCATTTTGAGGCTGTTGAGAATATTCATCATAATCAGCATATTCATCATAGGCAACACTCTCATAACTATCAAAATAACTGTGTTTTTCTCCTTTTTTATAACCGCTGTTATAATCATTACCATAATAACGATTGCGGCTATTGCGATATCCATCATCATTATTTTTATAGTAAGTTCGCCCCCCACCATAATTATGGGATACTTGTGGCTTAGAATAACCGGTATTATTAATTAATTCAATACACTGCGGTGGGAGTTCGTTAATAAATCTGGAGGGAATATTATTTTGTGTTTGTCCATATAATCGACGACTGAAAGCCATAGTAATAAAAAGATTTCTTTTTGCACGTGTTATGGCCACATAAGCCAATCTGCGCTCTTCTTCTATACTGCCTTCATCACTACAATCTAAACATTTTTGATGAGGGAACAAACCTTCTTCCCATCCCGGCAAAAAGACAGTATTAAATTCCAATCCTTTAGCTGCATGCAAAGTAGAAACAATAACTTTGTTATCATCGCTATTATACTCATTATCAATAACAAGGCTGACATGTTCTAAAAATTCCGATAAACTTGGATAAATTTCATCATCACTCATAACATTAATAAGTTCTTTGATGTTTTCAATTCGTCCTGGAGCTTCAACGGATTTATCTTGCTCAAGCATGGTAATATAACCGGTTTCATCAATTACTTGCTCTGCCAACTCTCCAAGAGATATTGCCGGCATAATTTTCCGCCATTCTGTTATTTTTGAAATAAAGTCAGCTAAAGCATGGTGTGTTTTTCCACTAAAAGCACCTTCCTCAACCATATTAACCATAGCTTGATACAAAGGAATTCTATCAATTTTGGATTTTTCGCGAATTTTATCAACAGTCTTTTCACCGATTCCCCTGGCTGGCTTATTGATAATACGTTCAAAAGCTAGGTCGTCACTCGGTTGGAGAATCAATCTAAAATAAGCAAGCATGTCGCGAATTTCAGCACGTTCATAAAACTTTAGTCCACCAACAACTTTATAGGGAATAGATTCTTTAATGAAAACTTCTTCAAAAGCACGCGTTTGCGAGGCCGTTCTGACTAAAACGGCCATGCTTTCATAATTTTCATCATTAAAATGCAAACTTTTAATTTTTTCGGCAACATACTTCGCTTCATCATCGCCACTAAAAGTGCTGACAACTTTAATCTTTTCATTTTTACATTCTGAAACAGGGCTATGTTCGGCAACTTTTAAGGTTTTCCCCAATCTTTTGGTGTTGTGACTGATAACAGCTGATGCTGCGGTTAAGATATTCGCAGTGGAACGATAGTTGCGCTCTAAACGAATAACTGGCGCTTCAGGAAAATCTTCATTAAATTTAAGAATGTTCTCGATTTCCGCTCCACGCCATGAATAAATGGATTGATCATCATCACCGACACAACATAAATTACGATATTTTTGCGATAATAAGCGCAATAAAAGATACTGTGTAACATTTGTATCTTGGTACTCATCAACCATAATATATTTAAAACGCTCTTGGTATTCATCAAGTACTGATTTATTTTCTGGATTCATTAAAAGTGTTAAGACATATAAAAGAATATCACCAAAATCAACACAATTTAACTCAATAAGTCGGCGTTGATATTCTTTGTAGATAAAAGCTGTAATATTATTTTTATAATCGCTTTCGACTTGAGAAATAGTAATTCCTTTATCTTTAAAGCGAGAAATTTTCTCCAAAACAGCCTGAGGCGTATATTGCTTCTCATCAATATTATTTTCCTGTAAAATTTTTTTAATGAGACGTTTTTGATCATCTTCACCCAAAATAGTAAAGTTGGGTTTTAAACCTGCAAGCTCCGGATATTTTCTCAATATTTTAACGCAAATACTATGAAAAGTACCCAACCATACAGAGTTAACCGTATCACCGATAAATTGACTGACGCGTTCTTTCATTTCATTAGCAGCACGATTGGTAAAAGTAACCACCAAACAATTCCATGGCCGAGCGATATTATTATTTAAAATATAAGCTAGTCGCGTAGTTAATACTTTTGTTTTTCCGGTTCCGGCTCCGGCCAGAACCAAAAGAGGTCCTTCCGTTTTAAGTACGGCTTCTTTTTGCTCCGGATTTAAATCATCCATAAAAGAAGGAACAGGTTTTAAGGCACTGACATTATCATAAATAGGAGCAGAAATTATTTCATCATTATCATCAAAATCAAAAATGTTACTCATCTTATAAATTTTCTTGTTTTTTTATCCCTAGAATCCTATATATCTTTATAAAGAATATTTTATGAATGAAAAGCATTTTATTTATTTTTAGAACAGAAATAAAACATTTGGGGGAACGATGAGTGAGGTAAAAGAAAAAATAATCAGTTTACAGAAGTACTTAGATAGTCGTATAGTCGGTCAAAAAGACCTCATAAAAAAACTGATAATTACACTTTTAGCAGATGGACACGCACTTTTGGAGGGAGCACCCGGATTAGCAAAAACAAAAGCTATTAAAACTTTATCGGAATGTGTGAAGGCAACTTATAATCGTATTCAATTTACACCGGATTTATTACCGGCTGATATTACCGGTAGTGATATCTATATAGCAGAACGAGGAGATTTTGAATTTCGCAAAGGTCCGATATTTGCTAATATGGTTTTAGCTGATGAAATAAACCGCGCACCGGCAAAAGTACAATCAGCACTTTTGGAAGCAATGGCAGAAAGACAAGTTAGTGTCGGTGGAAAACAATATCGTTTGCCAGACTTGTTTTTAGTTTTGGCTACCCAAAATCCGATAGAACAAGAAGGGACATACAATCTTCCAGAAGCGCAATTAGACCGCTTTCTTATGTATATAAAAATAGGTCAACCCAGCGCTGATGTAGAGCGGAAAATCTTAAGATTAGTCAGAGCAGAACAATTAGGCGTTAAAGAACAAGATGAGGCATGGATAGAATTTTCAAAAACAGTGGGTAAAATTTCTATAGAAGATGTATTGGCTGCACGGCGTGAAGTATTATCAATGCACGTTAGTGAGGCTCTTGAAGAATATCTAGTACAATTAATAATAGCAACACGACAGCCAGCAAAATATGACATTTCTCTAAAAGATAAAATTCTATATGGTGCAAGCCCTCGTGCAACAATTGCACTGGATAAATGTGCTAAAATAAACGCATGGCTTGATGATAGAGATTTTGTAACACCGGACGATATTCATGCAGTAATATATGATGTCTTGCGTCATCGTATTATTTTAAGTTTTGAGGCTCAGGCAGAAGGAATAACATCAGACGACATTATTACGTCACTGTTGAAGATGGTTCCGCTGCCATAATCAAATAAGGCATCGCCAATGTTTTTTAAGAAAAAAGCAGAAACAAAAAAGCAACCAAATGGGCTCTATGTGGGAATAGATGAACTTATAGAGCAAAAGAAATATTTGCCTTATATTAAACGACGCCATAATAATATGACGTCCGAGCAAGTCGGGGATATACGCTCAGCCTTTAAAGGAAGAGGTATGGAGTTCGAAGAAGTTCGCACATATGGATTTGGAGACGATGTTCGCGATATTGATTGGCGCGTAACAGCCCGTAAAAATGAAACCTATACAAAAGTCTTTGCTGAAGAAAAAGACCGCGAAGTCTATGTCATATTAGATTTATCGCCTTATATGTTATTTGGAACTAAAAAAGAATTGAAATCTGTATCAGCAGCAAAATTAGCTGCAATGCTTGGCTGGCAGAGTTTGAATAATAAAGATAGATTCGGTCTTATACTTTGCACGGGGAAAGAGATAAAAGTTTTTAAGCCACAAAGTAATCAACGTAATTTAATGGCAATTTTTAAGGCTATTTCAGAAGCAACACAAAAAGTTTTGCAAAAAACAGAAGACAGCCAAACAAATGATAATATATCAGAATCTTTACAGCTTTTACGCTATACCATAAAAAGCCATGCAACTTTATTTATTTTAAGCGATTTCAAAAATATAACAGAATTAAAAACTTTAGTTGCGCTAACCAAACGCAGTCAGGTTTATTGCATAGATATCCATGATATTATAGAAGAAGTACCTCCGGAGTCTGGAGAATATATGGCAGAATATAACGGAGAAAAACTTATTTTCGATTCTACGCCGGAAAATTTTAAGCGTGCATACTATTATTATTTTTTGGATAAACGCCGCAATATGGAAACTTTTTGTAAAAGATTTGGTTGTCAATATTTAAATATTCGTACAGATAAACCGTTACATAAACAGCTAAAACTTTTATAACTAATAAAGGGCAAAAAATGAAAAAGCGACTAACAATAATTTTTATATTTTTGGTTTGTCTTCTAAGTTTATACATATGGATACAAAACAGAATAACTGTTAGCGTCATCATTCCTGTCTATAATGCTGATAAGTATCTGGAAAAATGTTTGAACAGTGTTTTTGCACAATCAGGCTCTTTTGAAGTAATTGCTGTTAACGATGGTTCAATAGATAAGTCTTTGGAAATATTACAACAATATGCTGGAAAACATTCTAATATGCATATAATTAGCCAAGAAAATAAAGGTGTATCCGCAGCACGTAATGCCGGATTAAAAATTGCAAAAAATAAGTATATAACGTTTGTTGATAGTGATGATTGGTTAGAACCTGACGCTTTTAAAAAAATAATCAAAGTTATCAAAAAAGATAAATCGGATATTGTGCTAACTGGATTCTATGATGTTTATGATCGTGAATGGGTAAGAAAGAGTAGAGGTGAGCAAGCAGCATTAGAAGTAGCCGAAGAAAATAAATTTGCAAACAGACATTTAGATAAATTACAATTATTAAGTCCTTTCTATGGAAAAGAAGCACATTCTGATTTATTTTACACCGGCGGAGGGATCAGAGGGCGTTTTTATTTAAAAGATTTACTGGATAAGCATAATATAATTTTTCCTGTTGGAATTAACAGTCACGAAGACGATGTCTTTATGTTCAGAGCATATCTTCATAATCCGTTAATATCCGTTATATCAGAGCCTGTATATAACTATCGTAATCGTATAGATAGTATATCAAAAAGCGAAAAAATATTAAAAAGCATGCCAGAAAGTCTGTCTGCAATGCAAAACACACCGGAATTTAAACAGGCTAATCGACGCACAAAAATGCTGATAGAAGATAATTGGTTAGGATTAGTTATTTTAGGAATTGCAAATCTTCAAAGGCATGGAGCACCATGGGGCGCCGGCGCAGTAGAAGCATACGAAGCATATAAATCATTTGATAAATACAACGCAGCCGAACTGAAAGCAACACGTAACTACCCAAATATTAAACGCTTCTTAGAAGAAGTAAAATTTAATCAGCCTCTTTAATGCGCTCAATATTTGCTCCGACAGATTTAAGTTTTTCCTCCAGCTTCTCATAGCCTCTGTCTAAATGATAGACACGATTGACAATAGTTTCACCTTCCGCAACAAGACCTGCCAAAATAAGAGCAAATGATGCGCGTAAATCTGTTGCCATAACAGGTGCTCCTGAAAGCTTTTTAACCCCACGAACAATTGCGGAAGCGTGACCATGAATATTAATATTAGCCCCCATACGACAGAGTTCCGGTACATGCATGAATCGATTCTCCCAAATGCTTTCAGTAACCAATGATGCACCATCAGCAACAGTCATAAGAGCCATAAATTGTGCCTGTAAATCAGTTGGAAATCCAGGATAATAATCTGTATAAATATCTTCACCGACAATAGTCTTATTGCGTCCGTCGATGATGATGGAATTTTCTTTTTCTTCAACACCGATACCCATTTTTTCCAAAACACGTAAAGGTTGTTGCAAATGCTCGGAGCGAGCATTTATAAGTTCTATTTTTCCTTTTGTAATTGCTGCTGCGATAGCATAAGAACCGGCTTCAATTCTATCAACAATAACCGCATGAGTTGCACCATGCAATTCCTTAACTCCCTCAATAGTTAAAATAGAAGTTCCGCGTCCAAAAATTTTTGCACCCATACCGGTTAGTAAATCTATCAAATCAGCTATTTCAGGTTCTTTTGCCGCGTTTTCGATTTTAGTAATACCATCAGCTAAAACGGCCGCCATTAAGATATTACAAGTTGCCCCGACAGAAGCTTTACTAAAAATAATATGAGCCCCCGTAAGTCCTTTTGGTGCATCAGCAATAACATAACCATTTTTAATTTCTATGTTGGCGCCCATTTGCTCTAAAGAAGAAAGATGAATATCCATTGGACGTGCTCCGATGGCGCATCCCCCCGGTAAGGAAAATTCAACGTGATGAAAACGTGCCAGTAACGGGCCTAAAACATAATAAGAAGCGCGCATTTTGCGAACAAAATCATAAGGAGCAACCAGTTCTTTAATATCATCAGCTTGATACGTAAACGTCTTTGATAAGTGATTATTATAGAGTTCTTCTTTTTGAGAAATTTTTAATCCCATATACTCTAAAAGACTATTTAAAAATGTAATATCAGAAAGCTCCGGAACATTTTTTAGAGTAACCTGTTCTTTAGACAATAAAGATGCACAGATTAAAGGAAGTGCAGCATTTTTAGCTCCACTAATATAAATTTTGCCATTAAGAATATTTCCGCCGATAATTTTGATTTTATCCATAGTCCGCATACTCCTTATTAGTAAATTAGTCTTTTTTGGATTCTTTGAGCTTTTTCAATTCTTGCTCCTGTTTTTTTCTTTTTTCCAGATTCTTTTTTAATGCTTTTGCTTCTTTTTCAATCCGAGTATCTTGTCTTTTTCTTTTATTTTCCATATATCCTCCAATCATACTGGCTATTATAATAGAAAATAATTATATATAAAGTATTAAAAGGTGCAAGTTAATAAGAGCAATTTTTAATAGAGTAAAAACATATGGTTAAAATAAAAATCAAAAAAAATAAAATTTTCTCTTGCAATAATAAAAAAGTATGTTATAAACACATCGTTAAATAACGCGGGTATAGCTCAGGGGTAGAGCGCAACCTTGCCAAGGTTGATGTCGTGGGTCCGAATCCCATTGCCCGCTCCAATAACACAAGAGGTCGCCAATAGGTGGCCTTTTTTTGTTATTAGAGGGCGGGATGAGGACCCACGAAGAAGTGGTCCGACCACAAGCGAGAGGCAGACGAGAGAATGCCGGTCGGCGAAGCCGATGAGCGCAGGGGCGGCAAAGCCAATCCCATTGCCCGCTCCAATAACACAAGAGGTCGCCAATAGGTGGCCTTTTTTGTTATTCTAAAGCGACAACAGATTTGAACAAAGAAGTGGGTTCACAAGGAGGAGAGGCGGGAGAAAAAACTCCGGTGAAAGTAAAGCCAGAGCGATGATGAAGCGACGGAGTGCAACGAAGCCAAATCCCATTGCCCACACCAATAACAATAAATAGATCAGTACTATATCAACAAATATATGTTGATGACCAATTTTAACCGAGAAATATTGACAGATTCTTGCTAATAGGGTATACTAAATCCTGCTTGATAAAAGGAGAAAACAATGCCTGTACCAAAAATATTTGATTTCGAAGTAGAAGCACTTCCACACCTAAAGAAAATATGGCACCCAATAAAACAGAGTAGAATATTTAATTGGTTTAGACATTCGCGCCTAAATCCATATCATTTAGGGTTAAAAAATATTGAAGCAGAAAACCTGGAAGACGCAAAGCTCAAAGCGCGGAAAATGGGTAAAGTTCAATTTTTATATAAAGGTACAAGATACTATGCAGAGAGGAATTGTTCTGTTAATCAGGAATATCAAGAAGACGGTGTCGTACTACGGGGAAGAGGAAATGTTGCTGATAGGATTCCAAGAGATGAAAATGGTAATTTAGATTTATATGCAGAAGATCCTATAGTTATTTGCATTATTCCGATAGAAGGACCTGCACTGATAGGACATGCTGGAATGCAGTATAAAGACAGAGTAATGAATAGATACATTACATCAATTCATACTGATCCGGTATATCCGAAATACGAAGAATATTCAGAATATTATTTTATATATCCGAGTAAATTGGGAATTGATCCTAAAAAGTTAATTCGTGAGATTGATAAATATAATATCAAATATGGAGATAAAAAATATAATTTCTTTACAAATAATTGCGCCAAAAATGTTGCAAATGTCTTGAAAGCTGTTGGTGTTAACGATTTTAATTTTTATGGGCTAGATAGTCTTGGTCTGACATATACAACACCGGGAAATAATCCATTTAACGTAGGTATAAAGGCATGGTGTTTTAAACACGGTGTGCACGTTCATCCGGATGAGGTAAAAGAATTACACCGACGTCATCCGATTCCGAATGTAACGGAACGAAGAACAGAAATGAAAGAAAAACGCAAAAGATATAGAGCTGTTATAGCACAAGCTGAAAAGCGAACATCTCGTTTTAATTCTTTTATTAAACCGATTGCAAATCATCTAAAGTTGATAAGAGAACGCACAAGATAACTAAATTTTAAACAATAGATGATAACATCTCTATGAAGATATAGAGGAGATGTTATTTATGAGCTTGTTTACAAAAAAAGAGCCTATTGCGGAAACAACAAAAGCCCCGCAAACAAGTGGGAGAAATCCGAGCATTCAAAGCAGTGCAGCACTATTGCATAAAGAAGGTCGTGTGCAACCAAAACAAAACGAAGGAGAGGCCGCGCCTACAACAACTAATGAAACAAAATTTTCCGATTTGTACATCACACCAGACAAAACTTGTTATATATGGAGCGGAAAAAGTAATAGCGGCTTAAAAGTTGCAAATTTTACGGATTTACAAGAATTTATCAGTGCTGTTGAAGAAAAATATGATGGCGAAAATAGTAGCTATTCATTAAAGTTTAAAGGGCTTGATTATCGTATAGAAAGAACTGTTGCGTTAGAGGGTGAGCAGTTTTGTGCACGCAAGATGCCGACATCTATCCCAAATGTGGAAAGATTGGGATTGCCTGCAGGCATATATAAACAACTTATGTCGTTAGCTGATAAAAGTGGATTGATTCTAATCGCGGGAGCGACCGGAACCGGAAAAAGCACCACAATCTCCGCATTAATTAAAAAATATTTGGAAACAGAAGGTGGATATGCTTTCACAATTGAAGATCCGATAGAAATGCCGCTAGATGGAATTTATCAAACAAAAAATGGTGATTTGGGACTCTGCAAACAAACTACTCCACCGAAAGGAATTTGGGAAGAAGGAATAAAATCAGCCCTACGTTCTAAGCCGAGATACATATATTTAGGAGAAATTCGTTCTCCGGAGGCTGCGGTGGAGCTATTGCGTGCAGCAACCTCTGGTCACTTAGTATTTTCAACTATTCATGCTAATAATGTTAATGATGCAATCAATGCTATGGCAAAATATGCATCATCAAGCGGTATGAGCGAAAGCATGGCTTATGATTTAATGGCAAATGGCTTATTGGCCTGCATTCATCAAACTTTAGTAGGTGCGCCGCGCCGATTAAAGGCTGAAGCTTTATTTGCTAATCCAAACATTAATGGGGGATGCCCTGTTCGTTCAATGCTCAGAAGCGGAAATTTAAATATTGCAACTATAATGGAAGCACAAAAAGCAAAAATGGAAAAAGGATTGCCGCTATTTGAATAAATAGCTATCAGAAAATAAAAGCCGCTATTGAGAGAGGCAATAGCGGATGCAGGTTTGTTAAAGTCTAGTATATATTTTGAGAGTATATTTTTCGTTCTTATTTACTATATTGTATCATAAAAATAGCACCTGTGCAAGAAAAAAATAAAAAATTTAAATTAATTCAATAATTTCTTGCAATTTTAATAGAGCTTATATATCATCGCAAAGCTTATGCAAAAGAGGAGAAGAAAAAATGTATGATACCTGTTGCGGTATTGATTTTGGTACGACTAATTCTGCCATATCAGTAATAAATAATGACTGTCCGGAATTAATAAATTTTCATGATAAAAATACAATTCCAAGTGCGATGTTTTTTCCGGAAGGAAAAATAACAGAGCCGTTATTTGGTAATGAGGCAATAAATCAATATATTAATGGAGAACAAGGACGTTTTATGCGCTCATTAAAAAGAATCCTTGGTACCGATTTGATGTATCTTAAAACAGAAGTAAACGGAAGTTGTCTAAGCTTTGAAGATATTATTTTGCGTTTTATAAAATATCTTAAAAAAACAGCAGAAAATAAGACAAATAGAGAATTAAAAAATGTTGTTTTGGGAAGACCTGTGCACTTTCAAGATTTTGCACCGGAGGCTGATAAAAATGCAGAAAGTTTGCTGCGTCACATTGCTATTAATGCTGGATTTAAAAATGTGCAATTTCAATATGAGCCGATTGCAGCAGCATATGCGCACGAAGCAAAGCTAAATTCTGAAAAATTAGCTTGCGTGGTAGATATAGGCGGTGGTACATCAGATTTTAGCATTATAAGATTAAATCCTAAAAATTCTAAAAAGACAGATAGAAAAAAGGATATTTTGGCTAATACAGGTATTCGCATCGGTGGAAATGATTTTGATAGAGATTTATCAATAAAATGCTTTATGCCGGAATTAGGATATGGAACTTTGTTAAAACCGGATGAATATACAAAACAAGTATTACCAGTGCCATCATCTCCATATGTCACACTATCGGAATGGAGTAACATAAATAACCTCTATACTTATAGAGAAGAGAAGAATATTACGCAAATATACAAAAAGGCAGCAGTTCCTGAGAAAGTAAGAGGGTTATATGAAATAGTAAAAAAAGAACAAGGGCACGTAATGCTCAATCAGGTAGAAAAAACAAAAATAGCTTTATCCAGAAAAGATATGGTAGAAACAATATTATCGTTTTTGAGCTATTTACCTAAAATAATAATAAATAAGAAAGAATTTGAAAAATCTATTTATAAAGATGTAGAAAAAATTATAGAATCATTGAAAGAATGTTTGCAATTAGCAGCAATAAAAGATCAAGCTATCAATTTAATCGTTTTAACCGGAGGTTCTTCAGAAATACCATATCTGAAAGAGAGAATAAAATCTATCTTTCCTGCTGCAGAATTATCAGAAGAAAATAAATTGGCTTCAGTAGCAATTGGATTATCTTATGATGCCGCTCGTATATACAAAAATGATTAGATATTTAAAAGACTCCATAATTTAAAGTATATTAATTTATCTCAAAAGATATGTCGTACATATTGAATTTAAATGATAAAATGAAAGATGTTGCACAAATATGATACATTTAAAAACGAGCATAAACAAGGGGTTTGAGGAGGAAGGTGAAAAAAGATTTAAAAAAAAAGAAATTTTTTAAAAAAAAGCCTTGACTTTGAAAAAAGAGTATCATATAAAGCGTTTCACCGGCAGGGGAGCGAGTTCGAAAGAACTTGAAGATACTTG
>Ga0247610_10001069_pt1 | contig 34976 bp, 21 predicted proteins | sample 174DNAGHGhighgp2_FD_193483 | JGI IMG/M metagenome (GOLD analysis project Ga0247610, IMG submission 193483) | Sheep rumen microbial communities from Palmerston North, Manawatu-Wanganui, New Zealand - 1742 DNA GHGhigh gp2 | ecosystem: Host-associated > Mammals > Digestive system > Stomach > Rumen...
GCACGGTGGCTCCTGACGGAGAAGCGTCAGGCACGGCGGCTCCTGGGGGAGGGGCGCCAGGCACAGGGGTGATGATGCGGGTGAAATGGGTGGTGTTGGCTGCGACGGTGTCGCAGCATAGGGGACAGAGGGTGCTAACGATGGAGTGCGCTTGTGGGCCGCTGACGCGTATGATGCCGAGGGCGCCGCCCGAGGCTGTGGCCGGAGCGCAGATGGTGTCGGTCATTCTTCAAAATGATTTTAATGCATTGCTGAGTTCTTGGATATCGGCATCGGTAGTGGCCCAGCTGGTGACGAAACGGCAGAGGGTGTGGTCTGTGTCGATGGGTTCCCATGTCTCGAAAGCTACGTACTGGCGCAGGAGCTCCATTTGTTGTGTTGAGAGCTCTACGAACTGCTGGTTTGTGGGTGAGTCTTTGACCGAGAGGCCAGCCTGTGTGAAGAGCTGTCGCATCTGCATAGCTTTGTTGATGGCGTGTCGTGCGATGTTGAAATAGAGGTTGTCTGTGAAAAGGGCGTCGAACTGTACTCCAGCCAGTCTGCTCTTGGCTAGTAGGGCTCCGTGCTGCTTTACTATGTTGAAGAAATGACGCGGTGCATTGTCACGAGGAAATACTACGGCTTCGCCGCAAAGTGCTCCCACCTTTGTTCCACCGATGTAGAAGACGTCGCAGTGGCGTGCGAGCCATGGCAGGTCGAAGTCGCATCCGTCGGCCATGAGCCCGTAGCCCAAGCGTGCACCGTCGATGAACAGCGGCACCTCGTATTGCTGGCAGAGGTCGTAGATGGCCTCTATCTCGGCTGCTGAGTAGATGGTGCCGAGCTCGGTGGGGAATGTGATATAGACGATTCCTGGTATGACCATGTGCTCGTAGACGGGGTCTGCGTAGAAACGTGTGTGGAAGTCGCGCAGGTCGTCGGCAGTCAGCTTGCCGTTGTGCTGTGGCAGTATGATGATTTTGTGTCCGCACGCCTCTACTGCTCCAGACTCATGGACGTTGATGTGTCCCGTGTCTACAGCTATGACACCTTCGTATCCTGTGAGGACTCCGTCGATGACTGTGGCATTGGTCTGAGTTCCGCCTACGAGGAAGAATATGTCGGCTTTGGGGCACTGACAGGCTGCGCGTATTTTTTCACGTGCCGATTCGCTCCATTCGTCGAAGCCATAGGACTGGCTCGGCAGGTCGTTGGTGTCTAAAAGGTGTTGAAGAACGGCGGGGTGGGCCCCGTTATTATAGTCGCTTTCGAAGGATGGTTTCATGATAGGTGTGTTTAGTGGTTGCGACGGGATCGCAACAGACGGGACAGAGGGGGAGAGAGGTTGCGACGGAGTCGCAACTTACGGAGAAATTAGATGCGGTCGAGGACTTTTTTGATGAGGGTGTCAATGGAGTTTTTGTACTCTGTGTTCATCTCTTGTGCATATCGGTTGGCGATGACCATACAGCAGGTCATGGCCCGATGGCCGAGAAGTGACGCGAGGCCGGCAAGAGCCGATGACTCCATCTCGAAGTTGCAAACCTTCATCCCTTCATACTCGAAGGCCTCTATTTTCTCGTTCTGGTCGGGATCGGCAATGGGTGCACGCAGTTTGCGCCCTTGTGGACCGTAGAACCCTCCGCAGGCCACGGTGTATCCGCGTACCATGTCGTCCTGAGCTATCTGCTCTATCAGTTCCGGGTCGGCCACAGCCACGTATGGTGCTCCCTTTATGGGGTTCCACTGCATGTGCTTTTTGAAAGCCTCTTCAAGGTTGAGGTCGCACACGTCGTTGCGCCCTGCATAGTAGTTCAGCAGCCCGTCGAATCCGATGCTCTTTACCGAAGCTATGAATGTGCCAGTGGGAGTAAAGGGTTGCAGTCCGCCGCATGTGCCTATGCGTACGCATGTCAGTGTTCGGTGCTCAGTGCGCTCGGTGCGGGTCTCGTAGTCGATGTTGGCCAGTGTGTCGAGTTCTGTCATGACGATGTCGATGTTGTCGCATCCTATGCCATGGCTCTGGCATGTTATTCGTTTTCCTTTATATGTTCCTGTTATGGTGTGGAACTCTCGGCTGCTTACCTCGCACTCTTGTGTGTCGAAATGCTTGGCCACTGTGTTCACTCTTGCTGGGTCTCCTACGAGTATAACTCGGTCTGCCAGCTGTTCTGGCTTCAGGTGCAGGTGGAAGCACGAGCCGTCTTCATTGATGATCAGTTCCGATGGAGCGAAAAACTTGTTGTTCATAATCTATAGTTATTGGTAATTCTTGTTTCTTTCTTCTTTCTCTTTTTGCCTAATAAGCAGCAGCAGCGACTCCAGGTCTTGTTCTGTGTTTATCAGGCCCTCACGCATCATGTTTTTTCTGTCTTCTGTAGCGTTGGCGTAGACTTTTCTTGTGGCAGCCAGCTCTCTTTCCATGTCAGCGGCTCTCTGTCTCATCTTGTCCAGTTCCGACATGCTGGCAGGTCTGTCTTTTTCCCCATTTCTTTGTGCGAATGTGGCTTTTGCTTTTTTCAGTCTTTCCAAGGCAGCCTCTCTCTCTTTCCCATTGCCCCATGTGTCGGCTATGCGTCGTAGTTCTGATAGCGATTTTATCTGTTCTTCGGTATACTCTTCCGAAGGATATATTTGCCTTGAGTTCGAAGGTATGAAAATGTATATGCATACCATGCCTTCTGGCTGTCGTCTGTCTGTTACGAAATATCCGAGTTGTTGTGTCTCGTCTATGACGTAGAGGTAGTCGTTGGCTTCTGAAGCGAATGGCATTCCTATGTTTTCTGGTCTTAGGAAAGCGCTGTTGTCTGGGTTGTATCTTGTCACGAATATGTCATAACCGCCTATGCTGTTTTCTCCCTTTTGTGCGTAGTATAGAGTTGTTCCGTCAGGCATGAGGTAAGGGTAGTTAGCGTCGGCATTGCCTATTCCTCTTATTGTAGTGGGCTTGGTCCACTGGTTTGCTATGTAGTCGCTCATGGTGATGTGGTTTAGGCTGTCGCTTCTGTCGAAAACGGCGCTGAAGTTGCGGTCTCCCAGTTCGTTGGTGTATTGTCCCAGTCCGTTTTTCTGCAGTATGTTTCCACATTCCTTTGACAGTGGTATGTGGCTAATGAACGTTGCCTTTTCCACTACCATGCTGTCTATAAACACCACCTTTCGTGTTGCCTCTCTCATGATTTTCAGCCGTGGGTCTTCCACCACCTCTTCTTTCTTTGCTTTCTTTGCCGAGCGTCTTTTTTGTGCTGATGCCACGGATGGCATAAGTATGCCTAATATAAGTAATAATAATGTGTATTTTCTCATTGTGGAGTGATTATTTTGTGTATTCTGTTGATTGCTGTGTTTCATTTTTAGAAAGAGCAAAGATACGACAATAAATTGTCATTTACGAATAAGTCTCAAAGAATTAACGGAAATTAATATTCCTCTACCATTTTCCCCTCTCTTTGCAGTGCGCTCCAGATGGAATATCGTGTCTCTGGGTTCATTCGCTCTGCGTGTTCGAACAGACTTCTTGCCTCTGTGCGTTGCGAGCTGTGTTCGTATGGGCACAGTTTCACCTGCTTCTCATATTCCTGTAGTTCTGCATACCGTGCAATGTCTTTCTCCTCCACCATGCAAAGTGGCCTCACTATCTGTAGTGGCATCTTTTTCATTTTCAGCCTTGCAGGCATGGTTGCGAATCGGCTTTGGAAGATGAGGTTCATCAGCGTGGTGTGCAGCAGGTCGTCCTGATGGTGTCCGAGTGCAATCTTGTTGCAGCCCAGCTCTTGTGCCAGGTTGAAGAGCTGTTTCCTTCTGTTCCACGAGCAAAGGAAGCATGGCGGTTTGCTTCTTGCCGACGTCAGAGGACTGGTCACTTCCGATGGTTGCGCGTCGAACTTTGTTGTTACTATGTGCAGAGGTACGTCGAGTGTCTTGCAGAAACGTTCCAGGTATTCTGTCGATGTCTGGTAGTCTATGTTTTCCATTCTGACGTGTATTGCCTCCACCTTAAAGTGTGGGTGCTGTATCTTTGCCCTCTTTGCCATGAGTTCCAGCAGACACAGCGAGTCTTTTCCTCCCGACAGCCCCACGAGTATATGGTCGTCGTCCTCGATGAGCCTGTAGGTGACGAATGCTTTGACGAAGCGTTCGTTTATCTTTTTCCAGAGTCTGTCCTTCTCAGTTCTCATCTGTCTGCCGTCATTTCATAAACACCAGGTACACGGCACAGATGATGAGCAGGAAGGCCAGTATGTGGTTCCAGTGGAGGTGGTTCTGGAACATGATGTTTGCTATGACAGCAAATACCACCAGCGATATACATTCCTGCACCACCTTCAGCTGTACCAGCGAGAAGGGTCCTCCGTTGCCAATGAATCCGAGTCTGTTTGCCGGCACTTGGCAGCAATATTCGAAGAAAGCGATGCCCCATGAGAAGGCGATGACGCCCAGAAGAGGCCATGAAGATGTAGTACCCGACTCTTGCAGTTTCAGGTGTCCGTACCATGCCAGCGTCATGAAGATGTTGCTCAACAGCAACAGCAGGATAGTGTAAAGTCCGTTCATATTCTGTTTGATGTATGTGAAAAACGGCTGCAAAGATACAGTATTCTTGCGAATTTAGCAAAGAAAATTTACGTTAAACTATTGAAAAGCGGCTGTTATTCCACATTTTTGGTGTAATTTTGCAGCCGTGAAACAGAAGACATGCTTCTTTGCGCTGCTTTTGGCCGTCCTACTCATCTGGGCTTGCACACCTAAGACCCTGCTCAAGGTAGGCACCAAGCGGCTTCAAAATAAAGTGGAGACAATGGTAGCCGAGGCTGGTCAATCCGACCTCCAGGCTGTTGTTGAGGAGTCGGTGTCGGCCGTTGCCGACAGCCTCTCTTCCCTCCTTTCTTCCGACAGTCTCTCGCTTGTCTCCGACGTTCCTGTCCTTCCTGCCGACAGCCTCGCCTTGTCCGACACCATTCCGTCCCTGTCTGAAGAGTCCGACACCACCACCTTGCCATCTTTCGACGACATTGTCAGTGACCGGCCGTCGGCCATTGCCATCAAGCGCGACACCACGACCATGGACTCGCTGGAGCTGGCCATCTACAAATATAACAAGGTTATAGACGACTCCCTGCGTTTGGACAGCCTCAACCGTAAGAAGAAGAACGGCATCGATTCGCCCGTCACGTTCTCTGCCAAAGATTCGCTCATCTATGAGGCAGGCACTGGCATGGCCCATCTCTTTGGCGACTCGCACGTGCAGTATCAGAACATGGACCTGCAGAGCGACAAGATCTACATGTGTCTCGACTCGTCGCTTGTCCATGCCACTGGCTCGCTCGACTCTTTGGGCAAGAAGTTTGGCACCCCGGTGTTCAAGATGGGTGACGATACTTACGAGAACGATACTATGGCCTTCAATTTCAAGAGCAAGAAAGGCCTTATTCAGCAGGTCTACACGCAGCAGGAAGACGGTTTCCTCACCAGTGAGATAGCCAAGCGCAACGCCAATGGCGAGCTCTATCTGCACCACGGTCGCTACACCACCTGCGACGAGCCCCATCCCGACTTCTACATAGCCCTCTCGCGTGCCAAGGTCCGTCCCGGCAAGGATGTCATCTTCGGTCCGGCCTATCTCGTGGTGTGCGACGTGCCTGTGCCCTTGGCCGTGCCCTACGGTTTCTTCCCCTTCTCGAAGAGCTATTCCTCCGGATTTATCATGCCCACCTACGGCGACGAGACCGAGCGTGGATTCTATCTGCGCGACGGTGGCTACTACTTCGCCATCAGCGACATCATGGACCTCAAGCTCATCGGCGAGATATACACCAAGGGCTCTTGGGGGGCGAGCATGGCCACCAACTATCGGAAACGCTACCGCTACAGCGGCTCGTTCCATGCCAGTTACCAGAACTCGGTGACGGGCGAGAAGAACATGTACGACTACTCGAAGCAGACCAGTTTCAAGATACAGTGGAGCCATCGCCAAGACTCCAAGGCCAACCCGTTCTCCAACTTCTCTGCCAGCGTCAACTTTGCCACCAGCAGCTATGAGCGCAACAACCTCACGTCGATGTACAACCCGCAGTCCATGACCCAGTCTACGCGCACATCGTCGGTCAGCTACAGCACCAATTTCTCCAGCATAGGCATGAGTCTGAGCACCACTATGAACCTCAACCAGAACATGCGCGACTCTACCATCTCCATGACTCTGCCCGACCTCAATATCACCATCTCCCGCTTCTACCCCTTCAAGCGTAAGCGCATGGTGGGCAAGGAGCGGTGGTACGAGAAGCTCTCAGTCAGCTATACGGGCCATCTGAGCAACTCCATTACCGCAAAAGAGGACTACCTGTTGCACTCCAGCCTTAACCGCGACTGGCGCAACGGCATGCAGCACACCATACCCATTAGCGGCAACTTCGTGATCTTCGACTACATAAACATCAACCCGTCGGTAAACTTCACCGACCGCACATACACCAACCGCGTCATGCGTTCGTGGGACGACGAGCTCGGCGTGGAGAAGCAGGACACTGTCGACGGATTCTACAACGTCTACAACTGGAGCATGTCGCTGTCCATGTCGACCAAGCTTTATGGCACCTACACCCCTTGGCGCAAGCTCTTTGGCGACAAGATCATGGCCATCCGCCATGTCTTCACCCCGCAGATGAGCTTAAACTATTCGCCCGACTTCAGTGCAGCCCGCTATGGCTACTACCAGACATATCAGAAGACTGATGCCGATGGCAACGTCACCATCGTAGAGTATTCGCCCTACTCGGGTGGGCTCTATGGCGTGCCGGGCAAGGGAATGACGGGTAGCATCTCCTTTGGTATGGGCAACAATGTGGAGATGAAGGTGCGCTCTGAGAAAGACAGCACCGGCTACAAGAAGATAAGCCTCATTGACGATTTTTCCGCCAACATGAGCTACAACATGGCGGCAAAGGTGCGTCCGTGGAGCGACCTCAGCACCAACATACGCCTGAAGCTGAGCAAGAGCTACACCTTCAACCTTGCTGCTGTCTTTGCCAGCTATGTCTACGAGGCCGACTCCGTTGGAGCTCAGCCCCGCCTCAGCGAGCACACCACATACTGGGGGCAGGGCAAGATAGGACGTTTCCAGGGCATGTCGCAGAACTTGTCTTACACCATCTCCAACGACAAGGTGGCGAAGTTCTTCAAGTGGCTGCGTGGCGAACGCGATGACAAGGATGCTGACAGTCCCGACGCAGACCCACTGGAAGACGACAACGACGTAGAAACCAACATCGACAAGGATCTGGAGGCCGGCAAGCATGGTGCCGAGCGGCAGTCGACGAAGGCCGGCACCGACGAGGACGGATACATGGACTATTCGCTTCCCTGGTCGCTCAGCTTCGGCTACGGTATCATGATGCGTGAGAACACCGATGTGAGCAAGTTCAACTACCACACCATGCGCTACCCCTACAAGTTCACCCAGAACCTGAACATCAGCGGCAATATCAGGTTGTCTGAGGGATGGAACATATCATTCTCGTCGGGTTATGATTTCGAAAACAAGAAGATCTCCATGACCACGGCATCGCTGTCCCGCGACCTGCACTGCTTCAACATGTCGTGCTCGGTAGTGCTCTCGCCTTACACCAGCTACAACTTCTCGTTCCGATGCAATGCCTCTACGCTCACCGATGCCCTGAAGTACGACAAGCGCAGCAGCTACTCCAACTCTGTACAGTGGTATTAACTGCCGCGCCGCCTGTTCCAATTCCCAAGTTGTCTACGAGTTTTAGTGTGGGTAGACCCATATTCCACCTGAGTTAAATACTATCTAACTCCCAGTTAGAAACTATCTAACCCGGAGTTGGAAACTATCTAACTCGGAGTTGGAAACTATCTAACCCGGAGTTGGAAACTATATAACCGGGAGTTAGAAACTATCTAACTCCCGGTTATGTACTTTCAAACTATGACAGATAACGAATGATAAAAATGCAATAGCCCACGCAAAATCAAGGCCCGAAGAGACTTGACTTGTATAACCTTGACTCCTTTATTTTTTCTTCACCGGGTCGCAGGTAAGGCCGCAGCCCAGTTTTTTGAATATCTTCCTGTCCACCTCGCTGAGCATCACCGTGCTGTGTACCTGACAACCACGCAGGTGTGGCAGCTGTGCCAGCGCGTTGCGGCAGTTCTCGTCGTCTTGCGATAGCACGCTCAGTGCCACCAGCACCTCGTCGGTGTGCAGACGTGGGTTTCTGGCTCCCAGATATTCTATCTTTGTCTTCTGTATGGGTTCTATTAGGCTCTGTGGTATGAGTTTCGTCTTGTGGTCTATGCCAGCCAGGTGCTTCGTGGCGTTGAGCAGCAGTGCGGCACTGCACCCCAGTAGCGGGCTCGACTTCGATGTTATCACCGTTCCGTCCTCCAGTTCTATGGCAGCGGCCGTGTGCCCGCTCAGCTCCTGCTTTGCAGCGGCAGCCACTGTGACGCGGCGGTAGGCAGTGGTGATTTTCGCCTGGTTGAAGAGCAGCAGTATCTTTTGCACCTCGCGCTCGCTGTCGGCCCCCTCTGCCAGTTTGTTGGTGGCAGCGTAGTAGCGGCGTATTATCTCGTCGCGGCTGGCCTGGCAGCACACCTCGTCGTCGCTGATGCAGAATCCCACCATGTTGACCCCCATGTCGGTGGGGCTCTTGTAGGGGTTTTCGCCATAGATGCCCTCGAAGAGCGCGTTCAGCACGGGGAATATCTCTATGTCGCGGTTGTAGTTCACTGCGGTCTTCCCGTAAGCTTCCAGGTGGAACGGGTCTATCATGTTCACGTCGTTCAGGTCGGCAGTGGCCGCCTCGTATGCAATGTTCACCGGGTGTTTCAGCGGCAGGTTCCACACGGGGAATGTCTCAAACTTGGCATAGCCGGCCCTCTGTCCCCGCTTGTTCTCGTTGTACAGCTGCGAGAGGCACACTGCCATCTTGCCGCTGCCTGGTCCTGGGGCGGTGACTATGACCAGCCCGTGTGTGGTCTCGACGAAGTCGTTCTTGCCGAAGCCCTCGTCGCTGGCTATCAGCTCCACGTCGTGCGGATAGCCGTCTATCAGGTAGTGTATGTACGATTTTATGCCCATGCGCTCCAGTCGGTGTCGGAACTGGTCGGCAGCGCGCTGGCCGTCGTAGTGGGTGATGACGACCGAGCTTACCGTGAAGTCGCGCTTCTGAAACTCCTCACGCAGGCGCAACACGTCCTCGTCGTAGGTGATGCCAAGGTCGGCACGCACCTTGTTCTTCTCTATGTCTTCGGCGCTCACCACGATGACTATCTCCAGCTCGTCGCGCAGCTGGGCGAACATGCGCAGCTTGCTGTCGGGCTTGAACCCCGGCAGTACGCGCGAGGCGTGATGGTCGTCAAAGAGCTTGCCGCCAAGCTCAAGGTACAGCTTGCCGTCGAATTGGGCTATGCGCTCACGAATGTGCTCAGACTGAATCTTCAGGTACTTCTCGTTGTCAAATCCTATTTTCATTTGTGCTTGCTTTTTTCTTGCTGCAAAATTACAAAAAAGATAGCAGACAGACAAATAAACATCGTCAAAATTGAAAAATACTGTAAAATAAGGCGCGTAAAATCAAAATGAAAACTGAAAAACACATAATTGTGTGACTACGTTTTGGCCATTCGGAGATTTTTGTGTAACTTTGCGCGCTAATACACAAGAAACAAGCAATAAAGATAATAAATCAATGAACAGAAACACACTTATTGGCTTCATTCTCATCGCTGTGGTGCTCATTGGGTTCAGTTGGTACAACCAGCCGTCGCAGGAGGAGATCGACGCCTACAACCGCCAGCAGGACAGCATTGCCGCCGCCATGGCCAATGCCGAGCAGCAGCGTGACGAACAGAAGAAACTACAGGAGCAGAAGGCTGAGGCCGCCGCACTGGGCGACACCACCAACCTCTTCCATGCTGCCTTCAATGGCACCGACAAGACCGTGACCCTGAGCAACGAGAAGGTGGAGCTCACCTTTCAGACCAAGGGCGGCACCATCAGCAGTGCCCGCCTGAAGGGCTTTGCCGACCGTTACGACCAGGACGACGTGATGCTCTTCACTCCCGAGGGGCAGCAGATGAATTTCATACTCGAGGGTAAGGAAGACAACTTCATCACCCAGAACCTCTATTTCACACCCACCGAACAGACCGACCGCAGCGTGACCATGGTGGCAGAGGCTGCCGACGGTGGCCAGCTGGTGCTCAGCTACCGTCTTGGCGACGACTATATGCTCCACTTCTCGCTGCAGGCCAAGGATATGGCACGCCATTTCAGCCCCACACGCAAGACCATGACCATAGAGTGGCAGGACACGTGCCGACAGCAGGAGAAGGGATTCATGTTCGAGAACCGATACTCCACGCTGACATACAAGGAGCACGACGGCGGCACCGACTATCTCAGCGAGACCAGCGAGAAGGAGGAGACCACCGAGGAGGCTCTCGACTGGGTGGCTTTCAAAAACCAGTTCTTCTCGGCTGTGCTCATCTCGAAGGACAATTTCGAGACAGGGGCAAAGCTGAAAAGCGTGCCGCTGGAGAAAGGCTCGGGAGTGCTGAAATACTACAACGCCCAGCTCACCACTGCCTTTGACCCTACGGGAAACGAAGCGTCGCAGTTTGAGATGTACATAGGCCCCAACGATTTCCGTCTTATAAAAGATGTGGAGGAGCAGAGCGAGTTTGGCAAGGACCTCGACCTGGAGCAACTCGTCTATCTGGGCTGGCCACTCTTCCGCATCATCAACCGTTGGTTCACACTCTACGCTTTCGACTGGCTCACACGCCTGGGTCTGCCTATGGGTGTGGTGCTGATACTCATCACCCTGCTGCTGAAGGCCATCACCTTCCCCATGGTTAAGAAGAGCTACATGTCGAGTGCAAAGATGCGCGTGCTGAAGCCGAAACTCGACGAGGCCACCAAGCAGTATGACAAGCCCGAGGACCAGATGCTGAAGCAGCAGGCCATGATGTCGATGTATGCCAAGTATGGTGTGTCGCCGCTGGGCGGATGTCTGCCTATGCTCATACAAATGCCCATCTGGATCGCCATGTTCAACTTTGTGCCTAATGCCATACAGTTGCGCCGCGAGTCGTTCCTGTGGATGGACGACCTGTCGACCTACGACCCCATCATAGAGTGGAGCACTAACATCTGGGGCATCGGCGACCACCTGTCGCTCACCTGTATACTCTTCTGCGTGGCCAACGTGCTCTACAGCTACATGACCATGCGCCAGCAGCGCGACCAGATGGTGGGTCAGCAGGCAGAGCAGATGAAGATGATGCAGTGGATGATGTATCTTATGCCGGTGATGTTCTTCTTCATGTTCAACGACTACAGCTCAGGCCTTAACTTCTATTACTTCATCTCGCTGTTCTTCTCTGCCGCCATCATGTGGACTCTCCGCAAGACCACCGACGACGCCAAGCTGCTGGCCATACTCGAAGCCCGCTATAAGGAGAATCAGAACAACCCGAAAAAGCAGGGCGGACTGGCTGCACGCCTTGAGGAGATGCAGCGCCGCGCCGCTGAGATGCAGAAACAGCAGCAGGGGAGGAAGTAGTAAGTAAGAAGTAGTAAAGAGTAGTAAGAAGTAGTAAAGAGTAGTTAGAAGTCGATAGACTTGAGGCTGCTTTAACTATAATATCTAACCTTGCGAAAGTAAAGTGAAATCATTATTGGCATCGCAGCTGCCAGAAAGCTACTGCAGCTGCCGATGCCACATTTAAGGAGTCGACTCCGTGGGCCATGGGTATGCGGGCCACGTAGTCGGCTTCTGCTATGGTGGAGTGGGGTAGCCCGTCTCCCTCTGTGCCCATGACTATGGCCAGGCGTTTCTCTGCCATGAGGGCAGGGTCGTCTATAGGCACAGAGTTGTCGGTGAGTGCCATTGCCACAGTCTTGAAGCCCAAGCCGTTGACACTTTGTACTGGCTCGTTAAGCCAAGTCCAAGGCACTAAGAACACCGACCCCATAGACACTCTCACAGCCCGTCGGTTCAGTGGGTCGCACGAGTCGGGTGTCAGCAGTACGCCGTCGATGCCAAGGGCGGCAGCAGCGCGGAAGATGGCTCCGATGTTTGTCGTGTCCACCACGCCGTCTATCACCACCACTCGCCGGGCGTCGCGACACACCTCTTCAACGCTCTTCGGTCGTGGGCGGCGCATGGCGCAGAGCACGCCGCGGGTCAGGGTGTAGCCGGTGAGCTGTGCCAGAAGCTCGCGGCTGCCCGTGTAGACGGGCATGGCCTCGCCGCAGCGGGCTATGATGTCGGAAGCGTCGCCAGTGATGTGACGCTCTTCGCACAGCAGTGCCAGCGGCTCGTAACCGGCGCGCAGGGCCACGTCGATGACCTTTGGACTCTCGGCTATGAAGATGCCTTTTTCTGGGTCGAGCTTGTTGCGCAGCTGGGCTTCTGTCAATGTGGAAAACACATTGACACCAGGCTCGTCGAGCGTTGTTATCGTTTGTACCATGGCTGGGAAAATACGGATTACGAATTAGGAGAAATGGATTACGAATGACGTATTCGCATTTTGTAGTTCGTAATTAAAAATTATGATTAGATTTCGCTTCAGCTGTGTCTGCCAACAAAATCTAATCATAATTTTTAATTTTTAGTTTTTAATTATTTAATTCAAGTAGTCTCACTCTTTTATTTCCCATCCCACTGCAGATGCTCCGAGAACAGCTGCCGATGCTCCGTCGAGTCCGCTCACCAGGAACTTTGCCTTGCCTTTGAAAATCTTCAGCACATGGGCGTCGTATGCCTCTCTGATGGGCTTCATTATCAGCTCACCGGCCTTCACCATTCCACCAAAGAAGATGAATGCTTCTGGCGATGAGAAAGCAGCGAAGTCGGCACATGCCTCTCCCAGCATCTTACCAGTGAACTCATATATCTCCTTTGCCAGCTCGTCGCCCTTTCCGGCAGCTATCGACACGTCGAGCGAGGTTATCTCGTCGGGGTTCAGCTCGCGCAGCACCGACGGGCGTTCGGTCTTCATCAGCATCTCTCGTGCCGTGCGTGCCACGCCCGTTGCCGAACAGTAGGCCTCCAAGCATCCTGTGCGCTCGCAGCCGCATTTGCGTCCCTCAGCGCCTCGCACCATGGTCACGTGGCCCAGCTCGCCAGCGAAGCCGTCGCTTCCGTAGAGCAGCTGTCCGTTGACCACTATGCCGCTGCCCACACCTGTGCCAAGAGTGATGACGATGAAGTTCTTCATGCCGCGTGCCACACCGTAGACCATCTCTCCGATGGCTGCTGCGTTGGCATCGTTGGTCAGGGCCACGGGAACGCCGAGCCGGTCGCTGAACATCTGGGCCAGAGGAACTTTAGAGTCGTGTGCCCAAGGCAGATTAGGAGCAAACTCTATGGTCCCGCTATAGAAATTGCCGTTGGGCGCACCTATGCCCATAGCTTTGATGGTCTCTATGCCACCCACCTGCTCTATGATGGGCTGAAGGGCCTCCACGCAAGCGTCGACGTATGCCTCGGCACTGCTGTGGCCGCCGGTCTTTATTGCTGTGGTGGCTTTTATCTCGCCACGGGCGTCAACAATACCGAACACTGAGTTTGTACCTCCCAAATCCAAGCCAATAACGTATGGCTTCAACGTTTCCTGATTGTTCATAGTCTAAATATTTAGAAATTGGATGTTAAAACTGTTGCAAAGATACAACTTTCTTGCTAAATCCTTTGGCCTTTAACTCCTTTTAACTTCATATTCGCCTTTTGCTCCCCAAAATATTGTACCTTTGCATTCACTATGACATTCGATGTTAACACGATACCTAATATTCTGGACATAGTCTTCAAAGGTTTGCTAATTGGCATTATCGCCTCTGCTCCCATGGGTCCTGTTGGAGTGCTCTGTGTACAGCGCACCCTAAACAAAGGCCGGTGGTATGGCTTCGTCACCGGTTGTGGCGCTGCCCTCAGCGATATGATCTATGCTGGCATTACCGGTCTCGGAATGGGTATGGTGGTCGACTTCGTGAGCAATGACACTAATCGCTTTTATCTACAGATAGCCGGAAGCATCATGTTGCTGCTCTTTGGCATATACACCTATCGCACTGACCCCACACGCAAACTGCGCAAGCCAGGACAGAACAAGGGCACACTGACGCACAACGGTATTACTGCCTTCTTCGTCACGCTGAGCAATCCGCTCATCATATTCCTCTTCATGGCCCTCTACGCACAGTTCGCCTTCGGCTTGCAGCCAGAGAAGCCTATAGAGATGGTGGTGGGCTTCGTGAGCATTGTCGGCGGGGCTCTGCTGTGGTGGTGGGGACTGACGTGGCTCATAGACCAGATACGCACAAAATTCAGCACTGACGGCATAAAGCTCATAAACAAGATTATAGGAATGGTGGTGATGCTGGGAAGTGTCATCATACTCCTGACAACGCTGACAAGCCTCCATCTGTACAACATCTTCTGAAATAAACAATTGCTATGGTATATAAATACGATTTCCTGGTTATAGGAGCAGGCGTTGCCGGAATGAGCTACGCCCTGAAGGTTGCCCGCGAGAACAAGGGCAGCGTGTGCATGATATGCAAGACGAGCCTTGACGAGGCAAACACGTCGTTTGCACAGGGCGGTGTGGCGAGCGTGACAAACATGCTGGTAGACAATTTCGACAAGCACATCGAGGACACTATGATTGCTGGTGACTACATCAGCGACCGCAAGGCCGTGGAACAGGTGGTGAGAAACGCCCCCGAGCAGATACGCGAGCTGGTGGACTGGGGCGTGAACTTCGACCGTAAGGAGGACGGCACTTTCGACCTGCACCGTGAAGGAGGCCACTCAGAGTTCCGCATACTGCACCATGCCGACGACACCGGTGCCGAGATACAGCGTGGACTGATGGAAGCAGTGCGTGCCTGCCCAAACATCACTATCAAGGAGAACCACTGCGCAGTGGAGATAATCACGCAGCACCATCTGGGAGTCCGCGTGACACGCCGCTCACCTCACATCCAGTGCTACGGGGCATACGTGCTCGGGCCCGATGAGTCGAGAGTGGACACCTATCTGGCCAAGGTAACAGTGATGTGTACCGGCGGCTGCGGGGCCGTATACCTCACCACGAGCAATCCTGTCATTGCCACTGGCGACGGCATTGCCATGGTATACCGTGCAAAAGGCACCGTGCAGGACATGGAGTTTGTGCAGTTCCACCCTACAGTGCTCCACAATCCTAAGGAGACGCATCCCGCCTACCTCATCACCGAGGCCATGCGCGGTTACGGCGGCATACTGAAGTTGCCCAATGGCGAAGAGTTCATGCAGAAGTACGACGAGCGTCTGTCGCTGGCCCCACGCGACATCGTGGCCCGTGCCATAGACAAGGAGATGAAGATTCACGGTCTGGACCATGTCTGCCTTGACGTGACACATAAGGACGCTGCCGAGACACGCAAACATTTCCCCAACATATACCAGAAGTGCCTGTCCATGGGCATCGACATCACCACCGACTATATACCCGTGCGACCGGCTGCCCACTATATGTGTGGCGGCATAAAGGTCGACCTCAACGGGCAGTCGTCTATAGAGCGCCTCTATGCCCTTGGTGAGTGCTCGTGCACCGGCCTGCACGGCGGCAATCGTTTGGCCTCAAACTCGCTCATCGAGGCAGTGGTCTATGCCGACGCTGCCGCAAAGGACTCGCTGAAGCACGTTGACCTGTACGACTTTAATGAGGGTGTGCCAGAATGGAACGACGAGGGCACGATGACCAACGAGGAGAAGGTGCTCATCACCCAGAGTGTGAAGGAGGTGAACCAGATCATGTCGAACTATGTGGGCATAGTGCGCAGTGACTTGCGCCTGCACCGTGCATGGGACCGCCTCGATATGCTCTACGAGGAGACGGAACGGCTCTTCAAGCGCGTGAAGGCCAGCCGCGACATCTGCGAGCTGCGCAACATGATAAATGTGGGCTATCTCATCACCCGCTTTGCGCTGGAGCGCAAGGAAAGCCGTGGCCTGCACTACACCATCGACTATCCCGTACATGCATACGATAAGAAAAGTTGAAAGGGTGAAAAGTTGAAAGGGTGAAAGGGTGAAAAGGTGAAAAAATAAAAAATTGCGTAATTCGTAATTCGCAATTTGTAGTTAATAAAAACTCTCCCCCAGTCCGTGTGCACGGGCAGGGGGAGAGTTTTTTTATTTTTCAACTTTTCACTTTTTCCAATTTTTCACCTTTCAATTCTCCTGTGCCTTGTTCTCGGCATCGATGGCCTTAATCTTCTCCTTGACCAGCTGCAGGTCGTCCTTCAGCTTCTGCACCTTGCGGTTCATCTCGTCTATGAGCGAGTTGCCTTTCTTCGAGCTTACGCTGAGGAATCCGAGGTTGTTCTCGTAGGTCTGTATGTCCTGCTTCATCTGGTCGTACTGGCGCATCAGTCTCTGACGCTCATTGTCGAGTGCCCCCTCGCCACGTTCAGCCACCTGTTTCAGGTTGTCCTTGAACTTGTTGAGGCGTCGCTTTGCCACTGTGATGTTCAGGTCTTTGTATAGCTTGTCGAGCACCTCATGGTACTCGTTGTAGAGCTTGTCTTTCTCCTTGTATGGCACGTGACCGATGGCGTTGTACTCTTCCACCAGCTTCTGCACCAGCTCCTGCAGGTTGTCTCCAGCCTCTTCGGTGGCCAGCTTCAGTCGTGCTATGACGTCGCGTTTCTTCTCCAGGTTGCCATATTCCTCGCTGCGCTGTCCTGCCCCAGCAGCGTTGCGAGCCTCGAAGAACTTGTTGCAAGCTCCGAGGAACTCCTCCCAGAGCTGGTCGCCCAGTTTCTTTGGCACCATGCCTATGGTCTTCCACTCTTTTTGCAGAGCAATGAGCTTGTCGCTGGTTGAACGCCATTCGGTGCTGTCCTGCAGAGCTTTGGCCTTCTCTATGAGGGCGCGCTTCTTCTCTGCGTTCTCACGATATGTCTCTTTCAGCGTCTTGAAGTATTCCGACTTCTTTGTGAAGAACGAGTCGCAGGCAGTGCGGAAGCGCTCGAAGATCTTCACGTTCATCTTCTGTGGTGCGAAGCCAATGGTCTTCCACTCCTGCTGTATGGCAATGATGTCCTGTGTGTGGCGGTCCCAGTCGGCGCTTGTCTTGTTCTCCTCGGCAGCTATTGCCTCCACCTTCTCGCAGAGTTCGGTCTTCTTTGCCAGATTGGCTTCCTCGCGCTCCCGCAGACCTTCGAAATACTGTTGGTGGCGCTTGTTGATGACCGTCGATGCAGCCTTGAAGCGCTGCCACACCTCTTCGCGCAGCTCTTTGCTCACAGGACCTATCTCGCGATAGTCTTGGTGCAGCTGCTGCAGCTGGTGGAAAGCGCTGATGATGTCTTCCTCTTCTGCCAGCTTTTCTGCTGCTTCGCACAGGCGGGTCTTGTCTTCAAGGTTTTTCTTGAAGTCCATCTCGCGGGCCACGCTGTTCAGCTTCAACAGGTCGTAGAATTGCTCCACGTAGAGCTGGTAGTTGCGCCACAGCTCGTTGGCACGCTCTGCCGGGACGGCTTTTATCTCGCGCCACTCCTGCTGCAGTGCCTTGAAGTCCTGGTATGTCTTGCTGGCTTCCTCAGGCGAGGTGACCATTGACTTAATCTTCTCAATGATTTCCAGTTTGCGCTTCAGGTTGTTCTCTTTTTCAGCTTCCATCTCGCGGAACTGCTGTTGCCGGCGCTCCTTTATGATGCTCATCTCAGCCTTGAACACTTCCTCGTCTTCATCGGGGGTTATCTGATACTGCTCCGGGTCGCCTCCGCTTTCAAGGAAACTCTTGAGTTTTGCCTCGCGCTCGGCAATGTGCAGTTTGTAGAAGACAGTCTTCAGGTAGTCCACCTCTTCTTTCTGAGGCATGTCCTCACCGTGGGCAATTTCCTTTACGCGCTCCAAGACCTCTGCCTTCGACGAGTAGGCCTTTGGGGGTTCTGGGGTTTCAGTTGCCTCTGCGGCTTCTGCGGCGGCTGGGGCTTCTTCTACTTTTTCTACTTCAGGAGCGGCTGCTTCCTGTTTGATTACTTCTTTTTCCTCTTCTTCGACTGGCGAAGCATTGACGAGGATGTTCTCTTGAGAGTCCATCATTTAACTGTTTTAAGTTACTGATTTGGTTGGTATGTTCACAATTTTAGGCAAAGGTAGTAAAAGATTGAAGATTGAAGATTGAATTTTGAAGATTTATTTCTATTCTTAATATTATTTAACCAAAAATATAATTATTAAGACCTTTTAGCTTTGTTGTTTCCCAAAATAGTCGTAACTTTGCAGCCGCAAACATGTTGGTTCGTGCATTGGTCAAGCATGGTGATACATTGTGTGAGTCCAAAGGCCGATTAAAATGGGAATGGGGTGCGAGTCCCCGACTGTCCCGCAGCTGTGAGTCGCCTTTGCACCGGAGCAAGATTTTTTATGTCACTGAGATTTTCGGGAAGACATTTGCCTCCGAGCGACGAGTCAGAAGACCTGCCACATTGTTGATACTCCGACGGTACCTCTGGGGTTAGGACGTCGGAGAGTGCAAACAATAATTATTAATAATAAAGTGCAATCAATAGGATTGATGACTGATAGTGTTTATCATGTGTCATTCGTTCGTCATTTCAACCCGTCTCGCATCGGGTCTGCTTCTCTTTTGACATAGTTTGACCCGGTGGCCCGATGCGTAGACGGTTGGGACCTTGTTTATACAAGGCATTTAGGCGATATATATAATATGAAGAATATAATACAAATTATATTTGGGGCTTACATTCTAACTTTTCTACCCTGTGCCGCTTTGTCGGTAGTGGCACAGAGCAATATGGATTCTCTTCAGCATGTGCAGGAGGTGGAGGTCTATGGCAAGCGCCCCATAGCCACATCGCAGACACTGCGTGGTGCCGACCTGCAGGCTCTCTCTACGACCAGCGTGGCCGACGCACTGAAGTATTTCGCTGGTGTGCAGATAAAAGACTACGGCGGTCTGGGTGGCCTGAAGACCATCAACGTGCGCTCGATGGGCGCTCAGCATGTGGGCGTCTATGTCGATGGCATCCGCATCACAAATGCACAGAATGGCACCGTAGACCTGGGCAAGTTCTCGCTCTCGTCGATGGAGTCTGTTCAACTCTACAACGCCAACAAGCTCGACAACTGCCAGTCGGCCTCTGAGTATGCTTCGGGAGCCACGGTCTATCTGCGCACGCGCCGCCCCACCAGCGACTCTGTATCGGTGCAGCTGCGGCGCGCCTCGTTCACTACATGGATGGCCAAGGCCAACGCCCAGTTCAAGTGGCGTGGCTGGAGCGGCTTCGTCGATGGTGAGTGGACAAAGACCCGGGGCGACTATCCCTTCCGCTACCACTCTGAGTATGAAGATACAGTGGGCCGTCGGCATAACAGCGACATACGCTATGGCCGCATTGAGGGCGCACTGTTCAACGGTGGCTTCTCCTCACACGTTTATTACTATGACTCAGAGCGCGGCTGTCCCGGTGGCATCGTGCGCCGGCTGAGCGACAAGTATGTCAATGTGGGGCGTGAGTGGGACCGCGACTTCTTCATTCAGGCCAGCTACCAGCGTGAGTTTGCCGGTCACCATCGCGTGAAGGTCAACACCAAGTACACCAACGAGTACCTGCGCTACTGTACCGACTACCCAGAGAACCAAAATACTGCCCGTGTGGACAATCACTACCGCCAGGAGGATGGCTACGGCGCCCTCTGCTATGGCTATACCCCATGGCCGTGGCTCTCGCTGTCCACGAGCTACGATGTGCGCTACAGCAAGCTGAAAGCCGACTTGAAGCATTTTGACAACGTATTCCGCCTGGACCAAAAGGAAGTTGTGGCCGCACAGATGAACCTCGCTGGGGTTCAGGCAGCAGCCTCCATGCTCCACCAGCATCTGCACGACTTCACCTTTGTGCATGCCGGTGCTGCCGACCCGCTGGACCGCTGGACACCGGCCTTCTCGGTGGCCTACACCCTCTATGGCGTGACACTGAGGGCGTGGTACAAGAAGATTTTCCGTGCTCCAACGCTCAATGACCTTTATTACACACAGGTGGGCAACCGCAACCTGAAGCCCGAGTACACCAAGCAGTGGAACATCGGCGTGGAGTGGCATTGCAGCCTCCCCCCATCTCCCTCCGAAAGAAAGGGAGGCTCGGTATCAGTGCAGGCCGATGTCTACCAGAACAAGATAGAGAACCGCATAGTCTGCCTGCCCATGAAGGGTACCTACACTTGGACCATGCTCAACTACGGCTACACCTTCTGCCGGGGCCTGAACGCCACGGCCACCGGGCGCTACCATACGCGCGACTGGCAGTTCTCACTCCTGTCGTCGCTGACATGGCAGAAAGACCTCGACCGCACCGACCCGGATAATGAGGAAACCTACGACAAGTCCATCTGTTACTCGCCGCGTTTATCCTACACACTGACCGGCATACTCGGTTGGCGCAACCTGCAGTTCACCACCAGCTACATGCACGTGGGCGAACGCACATGGAGCTATGCCGACCCCGACGATGTGCTGACACCATATAATAATATAGACATGAAGGTGTCGTACACCCTCGCACCTCTCGGCTCCCGTCTGTCGCCTCTCACCTCCGCCGGCCTGTGCCTTGAGGTCTGCGACGTGCTCGATGAGCAGTATGAGCATATTCCCCGCTATCCTATGCCTGGTCGTAACTGTCGCCTGACACTGACGCTGGGAATCTGAGACCGAGGCAGCGGGAACGCTTGGGAGCATCCCCTGCTATGCCTTTGCAAGATAACGAAAGAAAGAAATAAATTCGAACTAATGAATATACGCCAGAAATTATTAATTTTATTCTCCTTCCTCTTTAGCTCCGCAGTGGCTCAAGAGCGCCTCATCCTTGTCAACGAAGGCATGTGGCAGACAGACAACGGACGGCTGACCTACTTTGAGAACGGCCAGGTGAAGAGCAACCAGTGGTTTCGCGACCAGAACGGTAAGAAGCTGGGCGACACTCCCAACGACATCATCCAGGTCAACGACAACCTGATAGCCATTGCCCTTAACTGGTCGAACATAGTTCAGTTTGTCAGTCCCTCAGGCAAGGCCGTTGCCGCCACTGAGGACATTCCCAACAACCGCAAGCTGTGCACCGACGGCCGTTATGTCTACGTGACCAGCTACGGCCACGAATGTGAGACCACCACCGGCACAAAGTATTTCGACAAGGGCTATGTGGCCAAGATAGACCTCAACACCTTCAATGTGGTGGCCGCCACCGAGGTGGGTTACGAGCCCGAGGGCATCGCCCTCTACGATGGCCGTCTGTTCATAGCCAACACTGGAGGCTATGCCGCCCAAGAGAACGACCACGACTTTGAAACCACAGTCAGCATAGTCAACGCGCAGACCATGGTGGTAGAGAAGACCATAGACTTGAAGCAGGCCAACCTCTACGGCAAGATGTCGCAGAGCGGGCGCTACCTGCTCATCAACTCTCCTGGCGACTACTACTACATGCCTGTCGCCAGCTTCGTCTTCGACTGTCGTAAGGCTCTCGACGGCGATGCCGACTGCTTCGTCAAGTTCGATTTTCCAGTCACTTACAACTGTACCACCCCCGACGGTAAGTTTCTTGCCGTGGGTTCCAACTTCTCGTATGTCACTGGCGAGTACTTGTTCAGTCATGTCACCATCGACCCTCAGGCAGTGATGGAGTCAGGCGGTACGAGTGGAGTGGTGACCACAATGCCTGGCACGCTTGTGTCTGATTTCGAAAATATGGAGCAGCCCTACGGCATATATGTGAACCCCTATACAGGCTATATCTATGGTACCGACGCCAGTTCGTTTGAAGGTGCAGGCTATCTCTACCAGTGGAGTCCCGGAGGCCAGTTGCTGGGCAAGTACAAGGTCTATGTGAACCCAGGCCATTTCCTGGCCCTGCCACCCGATGGCCAGCACTTCCAAGGCATCGCAGAAATAGTAAATGGAAAATCTGTAAATAGTAAATGTTTTGACCTGCAGGGCCGTCGTGTCACCTCGCCACAGCCAGGGCGCATCTACGTGCAAGATGGACATAAGATACTTATAAAATAATCATCCCTAAAAAAAACAACATGAAGAAAAAATTACTAAGTTTCTTGGCACTGTCGTTATTGACGACAGGTGCCTGGGCCACCGAAGTGACGGTGACCATGAACGCGAAGAGTAAGCTCATCAAGTCGCTGGTAAACACCACGACGAGCGAAAACGTTGCCGTTGGCGAGCCTGCCAGTGGCAACAAGTACACCTTTGACTGCCCCGACGGCACCTATCTGCTGACTGCCACCGCCGCCGACGGTGAGACCGTGAGTGGCAGCATAGAGCTGACCGTCGACGCCAGCAATACGGCGTTCAGCATTTTCTCTCCCGAGATCCGCGTGAAGAACGCCGACTGGGTCTATGGCACCGACTACACCCTCTCGCTGAGGGTCACCGACAAGGCGGGCAACGTGGTGAACACCACTATGGGCGACTACACCAGCGGCAACAAGATGTTCCTGATGTTCAATGGAAACACCTACTACGTAGACCTCATACCCTCTGAGACCCATCAGTCGGAGGGCTATCTGCCAGTCAGTTACACCGGCACTGTGAATTTCAACAACACCATCCAGGCCGAGGCCCCGATGAGCATGCTCTACGATGTCACCGTTCCGTCAGATGCCACCTTCTTCTTGGGTACCAAGACGGCCCACTATGTTAAGTTCAATGAGGTGGCCGCCGAGAATGTCAAGACCGAGGGCGCCAACAAGGTCTACACCTTCCGTCTGGCCGACAAGCAGCAGTACAACTACCGTGTCTCTGCCCCTGGCAAACTGACCAATGCCGGCGTCTTCACCATGAGCCTGGACGAAGCCAAGCGCCCCGTGCTGGCATTTACAGATGAGGACATGACGGCCAAGGACCCGCACTTCGTTGACCACGACGTGGCCTCGAACAACGGCTACAATGTTGGCGACCTCTTCCTGAACATCAACGCCGCCGGACACCTGCAGCTCAATGGCGTGGGCGACACCTACGACCTGCTGCCCCTGCGCAACTGGGAGCTCGTCGACGGCATCACAAGCAACTATTTCATCGAGCCCGACTACCACTTCACTGTGGTCGATGAGAATGGCAGACCCGACAATAGCGTCGTGAAGGTTGAGAACGAGCTGCTCACCGCCGTAGGCACTGGCACAGCGCTGGTGCTTGTCACCTACGATGCCATTCACGTCAACACCTGGAGCGGTGCCGAGAAGAAAGACTTCGTAGGCGGTGCTGACTGGGGAGCCATCTGGCCCGAGAATACCGGCGTCTTTGTGGTCACAGTGGGCGAGCAGACAACGGGCATCACGCCAAACATCATTATCAACAAGGACTATCTTACCACCGTCACACCATGGGGCGGCGGCGACCCCATCGACACCAAGCTCTCGATGGAGAACGTGGATGCTGAGTTCGACGTGCTCTACTACCTCGACACCGAGGACGGTTACGACTACACCTTCACCCCCGAGGGCGTAGACAACGTCACGCTGGCTCGTCCCGTCATCGGCCAGAACGCTGCTTCCTACGCAGGGTTCACGACTGAGGGCGTGACAAAGAACGCTGACGGCAGCTACACGCTGCACCTCACCATGGGCCGCAACATAGTCTGTCTGACCAATGCTGCCGGACAGAGCCTCTATCAGGTCATCACTGCCAAACCTTGTCACCGCGACATCAAAGTTGGAGAAGAGGTGGTCGAGACAGTGAAGCCGGGCGACCTGGTCACCGTGCAGTACTCTGGTCTCTATCATCCTGCTGGCAAGCTGGCTGGCATCCACAACTTCAACGCCTTCCTTGACTACAAGCAGGCCTCTGAGGGCATCACCGTCACCAAGGGCAAGGGCAACCAGTACACCATGGCTTCGAGCGCAGCCTCTCAGGCTGTCACCTTCACCGTTCCTGCGGACTTCAGTGGCTCAGAGATCCAGCTTGCCGACGGAGTGCTGTGTATCGGTGGTTTTGGCGACCCCATAGGCAACCACCGTGCCACGTCGAAGCTGACAGGCCGTGCACCCAACTTCACCGCTATCTCGCAGAGCGCAGTCTTCGGTCGTGTACCTGCTGTCACCATCGCGGTCGGCGTGCCTTCAACACTGAACATTGCCACCTTCGAGGATGTGACCGACGTCACTGAGCCTGTTGACGGCCACATGAGCGTCTCGACTGAGGACGACGACGAGCGTGAGTTCTTCACCAGTGGCGACTTCGCTTTCAGCAGCGGCTGCATGCACGACTGGAGCTACTGGTACTGGTTCGGCTATGCCAGCCTTACTGACAGTGACTATAAGACCCTCGACGACCAGTGGAAGAACGTAGTGGGCGGTGGCTATGACGGTTCCGCGACCTACGGTCTGGCCTTTGCCGCTGCCTTCAACGGTCCCTGCTATGCCACCTTGCTCACCGACGAGCCTGCCGTGGTGCCCGGCTTCTACATCACCAACTCTGCCTACGCTTACACTTCTATGACCCAAGGCGACGCTTCGGCCAAGAAGTTTGCAAAGGGCGACTGGTTCCTGCTCACCATCAAGGGCTACGATGCCAACGACGAGTTGACGGGCACGAAGGAATATTACCTGGCCGACATGCGCGAGGACATGGGCTTCATCATCGACGACTGGCGCTACGTGGACCTCTCCTGCCTGGGCAAGGTGTCGAAGATCGGCTTCGAACTGACCAGCTCGGACAATGGGGCCTACGGCATGAACACACCAGCCTACTTCTGCTTCGACAACTTTGGTGCCGAGGGCGAAGAGGTGCTGCCTGAACATAATATCTCTACTGGTGTTCAGTCTGTTGCGTTTAAAACGCAACAGGCGGGACAGGTCTATGACCTCAGTGGCCGCCAGCAGAAGGCTGCCGCCAAGGGTCTGAACATTGTGCGCCAGGCCGACGGTAGCGTCAGCAAGGTGCTGGTGAAGTAAATTGTGCAGATGAGAAACTCTCTTTTGTTTTTTATATTTTCAGCAGTGCTCCTGTCGTGTACGGGCCGTCAGCCGGCCCGGCAGGGTGGGGGCACTGCCATTCCTTTCAAGTACGCAAGGCTGATACAGGTCGAGCAGTGTGACGGCTACCGTCTGGTCAGCGTTGCCAATCCTTGGAAGCCCGGCAAGACGCTGCACCGCTACCTGCTTGTACCGTATGATGCTGTGATGCAGCACCAGACAGAACAGGGGGCCACTATTGTGCGTGTGCCACTGAGGAAGAGCATCATCTTCACCAGTGTCCATGCCTCGCTGGCCTGTGAGTTGCAGGCCCAGAGCCAGATAGCCGGCGTGGCCGATCTGAAGTATATGAAGGTGCCCTTTGTGCAGAAGGGTGTGCAGAGCGGCCGTCTTGTGGACTGTGGCGACGGCATGGCCCCGCTGGTCGAGAAGATTATCGATGCCGAGGCCGACGGAATGTTGCTCTCGCCCTTTGAGAACAGCGGAGGCTACGGACGTCTTGAGGACATCGACATCCCCATCATAGAGTGTGCCGAGTATATGGAGGAGTCGCCTCTGGCGCGTGCCGAGTGGATGCGTTTCTACGGCATGCTCTACGGCCAGGAGGAGCGGGCCGACAGTCTCTTCGAAGTGGTCGAGACAAACTACAAGAGACTAAAGAAACTGGCTTCAGAGACCAGCGAGCGGCCCACTGTGGTCGTCGACAAGATGGCTGGTCCGGTGTGGTATGTGCCAGGCGGGCGCTCCACGATAGGGCAGATGCTTGCCGACGCACATACTCTATATCCATGGGCAGACGACGGTCACAGCGGCTCGTTGCAGCTGTCGTACGAGACAGTGCTCGAGCGTGCCGGCGACTGCCAGTACTGGCTCTTGCGCTATGACAGCCAGGACACACTCTCGCTCTCGCAATTGCTTAGCGAGAAGGACGGCTACCGCATGATGAGGCCAGTGGCACAGGGACAGGTGTACGCGTGCAACGTCTCAACGTCTATGTTCTACGAGGAAACTCCCTTCCGTCCTGACCTGCTTTTACAGGACTTTATGAAAATACTGCACCCCGATATACCAAACCTGCCCGAGCCACGTTATTATCATAGAGTGAGGAGTGTGGAGTGAGGAGTGTGGAGTGAGGAGTGTGGAGTGTGGAGTGAGGAGTGAGGAGTGTGGAGTGAGGAGTGAGGAGTGTGGAGTGTGGAGTGTGGAGTGAAAAGTGAGAAATGAGAAGTGAAAAATGTGTTTCCGCAGGGAAATGGGAGATGTTGGCGGTGCTCGTACTGCTGATAGTGGTGCTCTTTGCGCTCAGCCTTTTGCTGGGGAGCATCAGTATTCCTGCTGCCGACGTGGTCGACATACTACTTGGCGGTGAGGGACAGAAGGCTTCGTGGCACTATATAGTCATGGAGAGCCGTCTGCCTCAGGCCATCACTGCTTTGCTCTGTGGTTCTGCCCTTGCCGTCGGCGGACTGCTGCTACAGACTGCCTTCCGCAACCCGCTGGCCGACCCAGGCATCTTCGGCATCAGCAGTGGGGCGGGACTTGGCGTGGCCCTCACCATGCTGCTGTTTGGCGGGTCGCTCTCTGTTGGTTCGCTGCAGTTGGGAGGTTTTGTAGCGGTCATCTTGGCAGCCTTCGTGGGTGCGATGGTCGTGACTGCCATCATCTTTTTCTTTTCCACGGTAGTGAAAAACAACGTCATGCTGCTCATCATCGGCATCATGACAGGCTACCTCTCGGCCTCGGCTATCACGCTGCTCAATTTCTTTGCCACCGACGAGGGGGTGAAGTCGTATATGGTCTGGGGCATGGGCTCTTTTGGTGGTGTTACCATGGCCCACATGCCCATCTTTGCTTCGGTCACCGTCTGCGGCATAGTGGGTGCGATGCTGCTTATCAAACCGCTCAACGCCCTGATGCTGGGAGACCGCTATGCTGAGAACCTGGGCTTCAGCATACGGCGCATACGCAACTGGCTGCTCATCGTCACGGGTGTTCTTACTGCCATCACCACTGCCTTTTGCGGCCCAGTGTCATTCATAGGGCTTGCCGTGCCTCACATTGCACGGCTGCTCTTCCGCACCGACAATCACCGTCTGCTCTTGCCCGCCACACTGCTCTGTGGGGCCGCCATAGCCCTGCTGTGCAACATAGTTTGTTACCTGCCGGGTGAGAACGGCATCATACCCCTTGGTGCGGTCACTCCGCTCATGGGTGCGCCCGTCATCATCTATATCATTGTGCGGGGCAACAAGTAAACGGTCTTTTCTTTTCGAGTGCTATAGACTGTTAGCCAGCCGTAGTGTCTCGGGTTTTCCCACGTCGAGCACCTGCAAGTCATCTTTTGCCACTCCCGATATGTGGGCGCGGTGGCAGGTGCTGAGGTAGAAGTCCATGATGGGGAAACGGTCTGGGAAACGGTCCATCAGGCGGAACAGGTGTGGCGAGAAAGAGTGAATGCCGCTGAAGGCAAACGCCTGGAGCGAAGAGTTAAGAGTGAAGGGTGAAGCATTGCCTGCCGCGTGCACTTCCCACTTTTCGTCGACCGAGAGCTCTGATTCCCGCAGCCACGGGTAGGGCGACTTCACCTCGCCGGTCTCAATGTTTGTCCACCCCATGAGGCGCATGGCACTGTCGAAGAGCAGGTAGCGCTTTGTCTTCCGTCGGCTGACGAGCAGCACTGCGTCCTCGTCGGCCTGGTGCTGTCGGCGCAGCCAGTCGTAGTCCACATTGTCGAGGATGTCAACATTGTGTATGAGCACCGGTTCGTCAGGGTCGAACAGTGGTGCCGCCTTCTTCAGTCCTCCGCCAGTGTCGAGCAGTTGTTCGCGCTCGTCGCTGACGGCAATGTCGAGGCCGAAGTCCTGGTTTACTCTGAGGTATCGCTCTATCTGGTCGGCAAAGTGGTGCACGTTGATGACCAGTCGCTCGTAGCCAGCAGCCTGCAGCCGCTCTATGACGTGGGCCAGCAGGGGCTTGCCGCCTACGGTGACCAGAGCTTTAGGCATAGTGTCGGTCAGTGGCTTCAGTCGGGTGCCGCATCCGGCGGCGAATATCATTGCCTGTTTCATTTATTTCAAGTAGTCTTCGAAATAGCGTGTGATACGTTCGTGCAGGTGTACGCTGGCATGGCCCATCATGTTGTGGCCCTCGCCGGGATAGACGTAGAGGTCGGGTTGGGTGCCGGCCTCGTTGCAGGCTTTCAGGAACGACAGGGTGTGCTGTGGCACGCAGGTAGGGTCGTTGTAGCCAATGATGATTTGCAGCCTGCCTTTGAGGTCCTTTGCCTTGTTGATGAGGCTGGTCTTGTCAAAGCCCTCGGGGTTCTGTTGCGGGGTGTCCATGTATCGCTCACCATACATCACCTCGTACCACTGCCAGTCGATGACTGGTCCGCCGGCCACTCCTACCTTGAAGACGTCGGGATAGTTGGTCATCAGCGAGATGGTCATGAAGCCGCCGAAGCTCCAGCCGTGGACTCCGAGGCGGTCGCTGTCCACGTAGGGAAGACTCTTCAGGAACTCCACGCCCTTCATCTGGTCCTCCATCTCCACCTGTCCGAGCTGTCGGAAGGTGGCCTGTTCGAAGTCGCGGCCGCGGTTCTCGCTTCCACGGTTGTCGAGTATGAAGACTATGTAGCCCTTTTGTGCCATGTAGGTCTCCCACGAGCGGCTGGCCCAGTGCCACGATGCCTCCACGTTGTGGGCGTGTGGACCGCCATAGACATAGACCACGGTGGGGTATTTCTTGGCGGGGTCGAAGTCGTGGGGCTTCACCATCCTGTAGTAGAGGTCGGTAAGTCCGTCGGCAGCTTTCAACTGGCCTTGTTCGAACACAGGCTGCTCATAGTCTGCCCAAGGGTCGGGAGCTGTCAGAAGGGTGGTGGTCTTAGGCTTCGTCGTCGATGTCTGGGTCACACTGACTACAAACGGCGTGGTGGGTGTCTGCCACTTGTCGTAGAGCAGAGCCCCCGAGTCAGAGAGACGTGCGCGGTGCACTCCCTCGCCGTTGTCGAGAGGCGTGCGCTGGCCGCTGTTGACGTCTACTTCAAAGATGTTGCGCTGCAAGGGGTGCTTCTCGTTTGAGGCAATGATGATGCTCTTTCTCTTCTTGTTGAAGCCCAGCACCTCCATCACCACCCACTGTCCGCTGGTGAGCTGGCGCTGCAACTCTCCTTTTATGTTATATAGGTATAGGTGGTTGTAGCCGTCGCGCTGGCTCTGGAGTATGAACATCGAGCTGTCCCATGGCAGGAACTCTATGGGGTGCAGCGGCTCCACGTATTTCTCCGAAGTCTCGCGGTAAAGTTCTGCGAGTCGCTTGCCTGTCGCAGCATCGTAGGAGACGAGACGGCAGTCGTTTTGGTCGCGGTTCAGCTCCTGCAGGTAGATGGTGCTGCCGTCGGGGCTCCATGCCAGGTTGGTGAAGTAGCAGGGGGCTTCTGGTTGCGATGGCATCGCAACATACTGGACGGCGGGGGTCTGGAGATAGGTGGTCTTCTGTGTACGCAGGTCGTAGACGCCTATGGTGACAACATGGGTGTTGGTGCCTGCCATGGGGTATTTGTCGGGCTCCATCTCGGCTATGCGCGGGTCTATGTTCACCTGCGGGTAGTCTGTGACCATCGACTGGTCCATGCGGTAGAAGGCGAGGCGCTGTCCGTCGGGGCTCCAGAAGGTACCTTTTGTTATGCCCCACTCATCGCGGTGCACGCTCTGGCCGTAGACGATGTCGCGTGAGCCGTCGGTGGTGAGCTGGTGCTTCACGCTGTTGGCATCGACCACCCATAGCTGGTTGTCCTCCACGTAGGCTGTGGCCCGCGACAGGGCGTTCCAGTCGGTGGCAGTCTGGCCTGAGAGACTGTCCTGCCACACTATCTGCTTCTTTTTGAAGTCAACGAGCGTGAAGGCCTTCTTGTTGCCCACGGCAACGATGGGCTGGCCGGGGTAGGGGAAGGAGGCACTCTGCAGATGGCGCACATAGTGCAGGTCGTCGCTCTGTGCCCACTTGTTTATGTCGTCGAGGGTGAAGAGCAGCTTCTCTTTGCCCGTCTTTGGGTCCACTGTGTAGCACTCTTCCACGTCGGTGTGTACCAACTGGTCGCCCCACCATGTCAGCTGCATGTTTTTTGGCCGCAGGTTGTGGTAGTTGGTGCCGCCGAAATTCAGGTCCTCAAGGGTGAAGAGCTTCTTTTGCTGTGACTTCATGGGGGTGGCTGTCGTGGTGGTGGTGGGTGTTGTGGTGGTGGGTGTTGTGGTGGCTGCGACAGAGTCGCAGCATACGGAACAAAGGAGTAGGGATAACAGTAGGTGCTTGTTCATCGTGGTGAGTGTTATTTCTTGCGCCCGCCGCCACTACGGTCAAAGCGCTCGTGGCCGCCACGGTTTTCAGAATTCTTGTACTGTGGCTTTCCGCCACGCTTGTCGAAGCGGTCACCCTTGCGGTCGAAGCGGTCACCCTTGCGGTCGAAGCGGTCGCCCTTGCGGTCGAAGCGGTCACCTTTGCGGTCGAAGCGGTCGCCTTTGCGGTCGAAACGGTCACCTTTGCGGTCGAAACGGTCACCCTTGCGGTCAAAGCGGTTGCCACGACTTTCAAACTGCTCGTCGTTGAGGCCAAAGCGGTCACGGCCTTCGCGTCGTTCGGACTTGAAGGCTTTCCGCTCGCCTTTCATCTCCCGTCTATCGCCTGCGAACTCATGGCGGTGGAAGGTGAAGGAGCGTATGTCGCCGTCTTCGTTCTCCTCCTGCTCGGTGAGGCGCTGCTTGAACTCACGTTCCTTCTTGAACCGGCGCTTCTCTGCCATCTGGCGCTTCTCTTCTTCCGTCTTCACTGTGCCCCCCTCGCTGCGGAACTCCTTCAGCTTGCCGTCGAACATCTGGTACTTGCGGAACTCGCACTCCAGCGAGCCGTTGTAGAGCGGTGTCTTGAGGCTCGGCTTCAGTCCTATCTGCTCGAAGCACTCTTCACGGTATGACAGTATCCATGCGTCGTTGCCCTGGAACTGGTGCTTCAGCCTTTCGCCTATCATGTTGTAGGTAGCGAGCAGGTTGGGTGTTGAGATGCGCTCGCCGTAGGGTGGGTTGGTCACTATGATGCTCTTCTCCTTTGGCTGCACGAAGTCCTTGAAGTCTTGTTGCTCTATGGTTATATCGGCGCTCAGTCCGGCAGCCTTCACGTTCATGCGTGCGGTGTTCACCGCTTTCATGTCGATGTCGTAGCCATAGATGTGGTGGTGGAACTCCCTCTCCTGCGAGTCGTCGTTGTAGAGTTCGTCGAAGAGCTCGGCGTCGAAGTCGGGCCATTTCTCGAAGGCATACTCTTTGCGGAAGAGTCCTGGCGCCATGTTGCGTGCTATGAGCGCTGCCTCGATGAGCAGTGTGCCCGAGCCGCACATGGGGTCGATGAAGTCTGTCTCTCCCTGCCATCCAGTCATCATGATCATTCCGGCGGCCAGCACCTCGTTGAGTGGTGCCTCCACGTTCTCCTGTCGGTAACCGCGACGGTGCAGGCTCTCGCCGCTGCTGTCGAGGCAGAGGGTGGCGTCGGTCTCGGCGATGTGGATGTGCAGTCGGAGGTCGGGGTTAGACACCGAGATGTTGGGGCGTATGCCGGTGCGCTCCTTGAATTGGTCTACGATGGCGTCCTTCACCTTGTAGCTGACGAACTTGCTGTGGCGGAACTCTTCCGAGAACACCACGGCGTCGACAGCAAACGTGCTGCTGTTGTCCAAATACTCGCTCCAGTCTATCTTCTTGATTTCCTCGTAGACGTCGTCGGCACAAGTGGCCTTGAAGTGGTGGATGGGCTTGAGAATCTTCACTGCGGTGTGCAACTGTAGGTTGGCACGATACATCATCTCTTTGTCACCCGTAAACGAAACCATGCGTCTACCTATTTGAATGTTGTCGGCCCCAAGCTGGGTCAATTCTTTCGCCAAGACAGGTTCCAAACCCATAAATGTTTTGGCGATGAGTTCAAATTGTTGATTCATTTGAGTAAAATAAGTTTCTGACTGCAAAATTACACTAAGTTTGCCAAAGTACAAAATAAAATGCTAAAAACTTTTCCTGTTTGAAAAAATAATTGTACTTTTCCTGCAGAATGATGATTAACTGGTTCTACCAGATTTGTCTTATGACTTGTGTGGGCAGACCCATATTCAGCCAGAGTTAAATAGTATCTAACTCCGAGTTGGAAACTATCTAACTCCGAGTTTTGTACTATTTAACTCCGACTTTGGAACGGGATAAATGTTAAAACGGCTACGGTATTTGTTGTTTTTCAATAATCGTTTCCGTGCACTCCACACAGGAACTTGCAGACGGTCTTGTTGCCTTGGCTGTCGGTGACCCGGACCAAATAGGTTCCGGCTCTCAGACGGCTGAGGCGTATCTTCGTGCTTGCCCCAGCGGCAGCTTCTGTAACGTGAGTGCCAATGTGTTGGCCACCCGTGTTCGTGATGTCTGCGACGAGTCTGCCTGCGTTGGCTCCTGTAATCACTATTTCGCCCTCTGTGTAGTATGCTGTGAGCTGGTGGGATGTGGTGGCCGCTATGTCGTAGATGCCGTCCTCCACAGGCTGTTCTACCGTCACGGAATAGCTTGTCGTGCTGTTAGCATAGGCTATCGATGGTACGTTTATCGTGCAGATGCTGTCTGTGCCGTCGGGAAAGCGCCCTTCGGTCTCATCGCCTTTCATCTGGCTGAAGACGAAACGGTCTGTCCACGAGTTGTCGGCAGCAGTGAGCAGCAGCTCACCTCCATCGTCGTTGAGTTTTAACGGTGCGTGCAGTTGCGTGAGAGTCTGCTGCTTGTCGCACCACACCACAATATATCCGTGGGGCGGGATGACTGTCAGTGGCAGTCCTGTCTCTGTGGTGGCAGGCGCCTTTGTCAGCACTCCGCCTGCTACTTGGTATTTCTGTGGTTCTGCCGGGTCGTCGGAGAGGTACATCCCCGCCACGTCGACCGCCTCAGTTGTGGTGTTGTACAGTTCCACCCAGTCGCCGCGCTTGAAGTGCTCGTTGACGTAGATGCTGTTGCTGGCGCTCACCTCGTTGATGCGCACCGGGGGTATCTGTTTGTCGGTGGGGGTGAACATGGCAGTCAGCTCCAGTGTGTCGCCCTTAGGCAGCTCGACGACAGGCTCTTCCGCGATGGTCTCTTCACCCCTCTTCCATCCTGCAAACATGTAGCCAGCCGGCGCCTTGGCTTCCAGCGTCACCGGGGTGAAGAGATGGCCGTCGAAGAGTGGCAGCTGGGTGCCTGCGCCTGTAGTCCTCGCGTTTGGTACAGGCGTGCCGTTGATGAAGAGGCATGCCCCTTGGGTGTCGCTCTTCAGCGTCACTCTCTGGCGTGTGGCGGTGCTTAGCTTCATCTCCTTGAACAGCTTCAGGAAGGTGGTCATCTTCTCCGAGCGTCCTTGCAGGTTTGTCTTTATGGCGTTGGCAGCACGTTCCGGCTCGTGGCCGTCGTTGATGCCTTGTTGTCTCATCAGCTGGGTCATGGGCCTAACCTTCTCCAGCAGCTCGTCGACGACGGCCGCAGCGCGTGCAGGCTCGAAGACGCTGCCTGCAACGATGCAGAAGGTGTCGGCAAACTTGCGGCGGTATTCGTCGTGGCCAAGCATGTTAAGGAAGAACTGCACGAAGTCAATGCTGTTGTGTCTCTTGAACATGGTGAAGGGGCTTTCGCCTTTGTCACCGTAGCATCCGGCGAAGGCATAGTCGAGGTCGAAGCTCACGAAGCGGTAGCGCCCGTTGTCCTGGCTGCGGTAGGCCTTGATGTTGTTTCCGGGCCAGTCGTCGTTGTTGAGGAACAGTGTGACGGCCATATAGTTGGTAAACTCGTCGATGTCGAGCATTGTCTTCAGCTCGTCGTAGGCTCCTTCGTCGTTGATGTGTGCCCCCAGTTCGAATATGCGTTTCAGTATGCTGTCGTTGCCGTTCTTCATCTGGAAGTTCTCGAAGGCGTCGATCTCGTTGTCGGAGTACCCGAAGTTGGCGTATGCAAACTTGTCGTTGTTGGGCTCGCGCAGGTTCATCACCCCTCGCAGCTCTCCGTTGACATATTCTATCACCGGGACGTACGACTGCACGTCGACGTCGAGTCCCGACCTGTGAATGATGGTCTCCAGTGCGGGGTCCATGAGCCTGGAGTTGTTTTTCCACACGTCGTTGCCGCCATTGCGCAGCAGCAGTGTCTTGTTGCGTGTGTATGGCTTTTGTGGGAAGAACGAGTAGTCGAAGCGGTTCTGGCCGTCGAACACCTTGTTGCTCTTCAGTTTGAACGAGCGGAAGCGCATGGAGCGTGTCCATCCTCCCGCAATGCTTATGTAGACGTCTTGGCTGAAGAGCGTGTTGCCTTCTGGCGCTATGTAGCTGAAGTTCACCGGGCGGTCCCACGGCTGGTTGTAGTTCTTGGGCTTGCTCTGTCCGTTGCCTGTGGCACCGTTGGTGCCGTCGCCGTCGCAGTCGATGCCTATCTTCGGGTCAGTAAAAAACCTCTTGTCGCCTGCAATGGCAACGACGGGCAGCGTGTATTTGTCTGAGGTCTTGATGTAGCTGCACGTCACAGGGACGCTGGGCAGCACCCCGTCTTGGAACAGGCGCACCGTCAGCACGGTGGTGTTGTTGAAGGTGAAGTGGCCGTCATGGCTCTGCTTGCTCACCTCGGTGACACCGTCGGTGCTGTTTGACAGCTCCCATCTGATGTTGTCGAAATAGAAATTGTTCTCCTTAGCGTCGCCGTTCAGGTTGAAGGCCAGCGTCTGCATGTCCTTCACCGTCGTCTCGTTGGTCCACCAGTTTGTCTTCTTGCCCACCTGGGCGGCGGTGATGACACCCTCGTAGACGAAATCGGTCCACTCTGTGCCCACATCGTATGCCTTGCCGTCGAACATGCCCGCTGCTATGTATGTGTGTGGCACCGTGTGGGTCTGTACTGTGAAAAACGACGGTTTGTCTGCCCG
>Ga0247610_10001070_pt1 | contig 34971 bp, 24 predicted proteins | sample 174DNAGHGhighgp2_FD_193483 | JGI IMG/M metagenome (GOLD analysis project Ga0247610, IMG submission 193483) | Sheep rumen microbial communities from Palmerston North, Manawatu-Wanganui, New Zealand - 1742 DNA GHGhigh gp2 | ecosystem: Host-associated > Mammals > Digestive system > Stomach > Rumen...
TCTACTTTGCTTCCTAAAGTGTATGCTGATACGTCATCAACTTTTATTTCTTTTAAGAAGCGCTTAGGAGCTACACCTGCTTTTTTAGCATGTCCGATTTCGGCTTTTGTAGCACGACTTTCCTTTTTATCTGTCATAGCTAATTGAATTGCATTGTAACCATCAGTTTCAGTTGTTTTGATTTGAGTGATTACATTAGGTTCAACTTCAATAACAGTAACAGGAATAACTTTTCCATCTTTCGTAAATTTTTCGGTCATCCCGATTTTACGACCTAAGATTCCTTTCATATTATTTTCCTCCATTATTTTTTTCTAGTGTTAGACTAATTAGTTAGTCTTGATATCAACTTCTACACCACTTGGTATATCTAAGTGTTGTAATGCATCCATAGTTTCTTTGCTTGGATCCTTGATATCGATTAATCTCTTATGAGTACGCATTTCAAATTGTTCACGTGAGTCTTTGTATTTATGAACTGCTCTAAGTACTGTGATTTTTTGAATTTCAGTTGGAAGTGGAACTGGTCCAGATACAACCCCACCTGTTCTCTTAACAGTTTCTAGGATCTTTCCAACAGCAGTATCAAGTACTCTGTGATCATAAGCTTTTAATCTTATTCTTACTTTTGACATTTAAATGTCCTCCCTTCGTCTATATCTAGTATAAACATGGTTCCGTAACGAATTACCTGATTTTGCTCACTAGTTATTTAGCAACTCTTCCTAGTGTATCAGCAACCTCGCACATCATCACCGCTTAAACTAAGTCCCATTATACACGCTTTTTATACGGAAATCAAGGAAAAATGCCGGTTTTTTCATTTTTTTTTGTAAAAGAAAATATCAATGATTTGTAAACCTTTTTTCATATTTTAATTATTTTATATATTTGTTATAATTATTTCGAGGTGAACTCATGAAATTAGACGTTATTATCCCCTCTTTTAATGAGGAAGAATCAGTAGAAAAACTATATAATAAATTAAGTGAAACATTAAAAAATATTAAATATAGATTAATATTTGTTGACGATGGATCTAAAGATAACACTTTTAATATATTATCTAATATATATAAGGAAGACAAAAAGCATGTTGCTGTTGTTCAATTCTCTAGAAACTTTGGTAAAGATGCTGCTATATATGCTGGTATGAAAGTAAGCACTGCTGAATATACTTGTATAATAGACGCTGATCTACAACAAAACCCTAAATATATATTAGATATGTTAGATTATTTAGAAAAGCATGATGAATATGATGAAGTATGCATGACTAATGATTACAATGATTCATCATTTATTAACAAAATATTTAAAAAGCAATTTTATAAACTCATGACCAGATTATCTGGTCAACAATTTAAAGTTGGTGCATCTGACTTTAGAATGTTTAGAAAATATGTTAATAAAGCTATTCTTGAATTAGGAGAAACTGAAAGATTCTCTAAAGGATTATTTGCTTGGGTTGGATTTAATATTTATTATATGCCTTATAAAGTAGAAAAAAGAATTGCTGGTAAATCTAAATTTAATTTAGGTAAACAATTCTCTTATGCTAAAGATGGTATTTATAATTTTTCAATTAAACCATTAAAGTTAGCAACATATCTAGGAACATTAATATCATCTATATCATTTATATATTTAGTATATATATTAATTAAGACTTTAATAGCTGGTAAAGATACTCCAGGATATGCATCACTTATGTGTGTTATTCTTCTACTAGGTGGTATCCAATTAATATTCTTAGGAATAATTGGTGAATACCTAGGAAGAAATTATATGGAAACTAAAAAAAGACCAAGCTATGTTACTAAAACAAAACTTGGCTTTGATGAAGATATCTTGTAGATATCTTTTTTTATTGTATTAAATCTCCATTTTTATTTAAACATCCTGTGAAACCTGTGAATCCACATACAGCACTTATATTCTCACTTGATAAATTCCACGCAGTTTGATTGTATGCTCTAATAGTTGAACCAGATTCAACTATATCTCCATATTTAGTTAAGTTATATCCAGAGATCATAAATGAATTGTTAGTTAAATATAAATAGAATTCTTTTTCATCTTTTATATTATTTATTAATATATACCCTCTTACATCTGTATTATTTGTAATATCAGTTGTTACATCATATATATATACTTGTTTATCAGTCTTTTTAAAATCATTTTTTACTTCATTGATTACTCTATTAACATTATTATAAAAGTTAGTCTTTGTTCCTTTTTCATTGTAACCTAATGAATCAAATGATTCACATCCTTTTTTAGTAACACCAGAACATATCGAATCAAATGTAATTGAATTTATATATTCATCATTTCTATTTTCAATAGATTTCTTCTCAATTGTTTTATATTCTTTTTTATTTATTAAGAATTTAGAATCATAAACTGTGAAATAATATTTAATATCACTTATATCCATGGTATCAAGTAAGACAAACCCAGATACTTTAGAACTTATTGTTTTTGCATCAATAATATAATAGCCTGTTTCACTTATACCATTTTTACCTTCGATTCTTTTATTTATATTATTATATATATTGTTAATTTCTTTTAAGAATACATCTTTATCACTTAGATTAGATACAATCTTTAATTTACCTTTAATAGTTGTTAATTCATTTTCATGAATATCTTTTAAAGTAATCTTTAAGAATATTTTTTCTTTAGGTTCTATACCTATATTATATTGTAGTATTAAATTATCTTCTATTTTTGCATTACTCTTTAAATCTATATATTCTCCATCTAATTTATTAGATATCAAGACATCTGATGTGAAGTCCATGTTGGATAGTTCAGCTTCATCTAATTTAACTGCAAAACTTAATTCTTTATTTCCTTTATTTTCAATAGCTATAGTTCTTTGAATTATATTTCCATATGAAATAGATTCATCTATATTTTGTTCTCCATAGTAATCTATTGAAAGCTTAACATCATCTATTACTTCTTCTATATTAGATACAGTTGTATTTTGTTTTTCTTTTTTTATTTTCTTATTATTTGGAACAATTATTATACTTATTACTAAAATAATAAATATGATAACACCAGCAAATATATATTTCTTATCCATAACCCTCACCTATTATAATTATAGCATACTCGCCTGTAAATTAAACTTAATTTAGTAGACAAAGAATAAAAAAAGTAGTATATTAATCTTGCTTGAGAACTTCTATTAATTTATTTTTTTAAGGAGGAAATTTTATGAAAGATAAAAACGCTACGTACGTTTATGCCCTAGGTGGTTTAGGCGAAGTAGGAAAAAATATGTATGGAATTGAACATAACAATGAAATATTAATCATCGACTGTGGTGTTATGTTCCCAGAAGAAGACTTATTAGGAATTGACTATGTTATTCAAGACTATACTTATTTAAAAGAAAACGAAAACAAGATTAAAGCATTAATTATTACACATGGACATGAAGATCATATAGGTGGTATTCCATTTTTACTTCAACAAGTTAAAATACCAGTTATCTATGCACCTCAAGTTGCAGTTGATTTAATTAATAAGAAGTTAGAAGATAGACAACTAGAATTTAAAAACATGCAAGTTATTAATGCTGAATCAAATATTACATTTAATAATTTTAAAGTTGATTTTATAACAACTACACACTCAATACCAGATAGTTTTGCAATCGTAGTACATACACCAAACGGAACTATCATTGAATCAGGTGACTATAAATTCGACTTAACTCCAATTGGTCCAATGGCTGACTTACATAAGATGGCTAAACTTGGTGAAGAAGGAGTTACACTTTATATGGGTGAATCAACTAATGCCCTATCTCCTGGTTTTTCTGAATCAGAATCAATTGTAGATGAAGCATTAGATGATATGTTCTCTAAAGAACAAACAAATAGAATTATACTTGCAACATTTGCATCTAATATATTCCGTATTAAACATATTGTTGAAACTTGTAGAAAACACAACAGAAAGATTATTACATTTGGTAGATCAATGGAAAATGCTAAAGATATAGCATTAAGAAATGGTTTGATTACTGATTCAACTATATTTATAGATGCAACTAAAGCAAAAGATTTAAAGAAGAATGAAATATGTATTTTATGTACAGGTTCTCAAGGTGAACCACTTGCAGCATTATCAAGAATTGCTGAAGGTACACATAAACAAGTTACACTTCAACCTGATGATGTAATTATATTCTCTTCTAACCCTATTCCAGGAAATAGAAATTCAGTTAATAGAGTTATTAACAAATTATATTTAAAAGGTGTTAAAGTTTATACAAATGATAAAGTCGAATCACTTCATACATCTGGACATGGTAAAGCTGGAGAACTCGAATTAATGTTAAGATTATTAAAACCAAAATACTTTATGCCTATCCATGGCGAATATAGAATGTTAGAAAGACATATTGAACTTGCAGCTTTATGTGATGTTCCAAAAGATCATTCATTCCTATGTGAAAACGGTGACGTCATCGTAATGGATAAAAATGGATGTCGTAAAGAAGGAAGAGTTCATGCTCAAACAATCTATGTAGATGGATCAAGAATTGGTGATGTCGGTTCTGTCGTTATTAAAGATAGAAAAGTCATGAGTAAAGATGGTGTTTTAATCACTATATTAAATATTAATAAACAAAAACGTGAACTTATGATTAAACCAAACATTACAACAAGAGGATTTGTACTTGTAAATGAAAATGCAGAATTAATTAAAAAGATTGAAAATAAAGTATCTGAAGTTGTTACAGCAAGTCTTGCTACAACATATTCACTTACTGATATTAAAAATCAAATAATATTAGAAATTAGTTCATTCATAAATGATTTAACTGGTAGAAGACCAATGATTATTCCAGTTATCATGGAAATAAATAATTAAGACGTAAAAAAAGATGATTTAAAATCATCTTTTTATTTGCTTTGAGTATTGCTTTCTTCTTTCTTTTCTTCATATTGAGCAATATAATCTTTATATTTTTGAGCTAATTCTTTATCTAAGAATTTGATATTATATTCTTTTTCTAAAGCTATCATTGCTTTATAGTAAGCATTTTGATCATTTTGTCCTTTAGTTTGTCCTAAAGCCTTTTTAATATCATCTTTAACATCATCCATCTTAGGTATATCTTTTGTTTCACTTACATAAAGAATTGAATCTCCAAATGTATCATCAGTAAATACAGCTGATACTTGTTTAGCAGTTAATCCTTTTAATGTTTTAATAAATGTATCTGAGTAAGATGCTACATCAGTAAACTTTAATGTATCTAAATCATTAGCTTTAACATTTTTATATTTCTTAGTAATATCTTCCATTGATGATCCAGCTTCTAATGCTTTTTTAACATTTGCTAAATCTTTCTTAGAACCTGAATAAATTTGAACTTTTCTTTCACCAAATGCATAGTCATCGAAATATTTTTTAACTTCTGCATCAGTTACTAAAGATGCAAGATAATTATTATAGCATTGTTCATAGTAATATTGTCTTGTTAATTCTTCAATGAATTTATCTTTAGTTTCAAATCCTAATGCTTTAAGAACAGCATCTTCTTTCATTTGATACATTTGAGTATATTGAGAAATATACATATCTGCTTGTTCTTTACCATATTCCTTGGCTTCTTTTTCTTGCTTAGGATATTTCTTTAATAATAAATCATAATCAATTAAGCCAGTTAATGCTTCAATACTAGTATTCTTTTTCATTTCTTGATAATAGTCATCTGCTTTATAAGTTTTACCACCAGCAATAGCTATCTTTGTATTAGTAGCTAATCTTATAACTCCTCCATTACCAAATAGAATCATTAATACTATTCCTACTAATACTCCAATTAATACATATAGGATTTCATTTCTATGATTTTTATACCAGGCAAATCTATCTTTTTTAACAGCCTTTTCATTCATTTTTACTACTTTAACTTTAACATCATTCTTCATTTTTATTTTCTCCCTCTGATTTTGCTTCTGCTTCATATTGTTCTTTTTCTTCAGTTAAGCATAGAATATCTAATTCTTCCTTCTTTTTATTTATACCATTTGTTAAATAATTGAAGTAATTATTCTTTATAGCTTTTTCACTTATTTTTATCTTTTGTTGAATATCATTGTTGATTGCTTGAATTTCTTCAGCTGAATATTCATCTGATGAGAAATAATTAATATTATTTTTTGATGCTGAATAGAAAGCTGTTTCATTCTTCCATGATCCATCAGCAAATACTGCTAAACTCTTATAATCTTCAGAGAACACATCATCACCTAGGTAATAACGTGGATCATAATCTAAATCAAATAAGTTAGCAACTGTTGGTACTATATTTAAATATGTTGTGTATCCAGAGAATACTTTTGATTCAATGCCTGGACTATATATTACCAATGGAGTCTTTTCATTGTTTTTATATGATTTAGTATTATATGAAAGTGCTTTGTTTAAGTGATCAGTTGAGATTGCATATGGATAATGATCTCCATATAGAACGAATACTGTATCTTCTAACATTCCTCTTTCTTGTAAGCCTTCCATCATTACGCCTAACATGTTATCAACATATTTTAACTTAGACATATATCTTCTTACATCAGTAGCAAGTCCTTTAACATTTTTACTTATACTATAATATTTATTTCCTGTTATTGAATCTACTGAATAAGGTTGATGTGATGATACTGAAGTCATCCACATCATGAAGTTTTTATCGTTACCTTCAGTTTTCTTATCTAAGATTTTTAACATTGCTTTAGCAAAGTCTGCATCATCAGCCCAGTTCTTATATTCACCAGACCAACTAATACCTAATCTATTAACACCATAGTAGTCTCCACTACCCATGTTTGGATGAATTGTTCTTCTTGGATAGTAAGCATCTGTATAATCATGTCCAGAGAATGTTATATAATCTGCATCGTTAAATACTCCAAATATACTTTCTCCATATTTATTTGATTTCCACTTTGAGGCTGTACATGTATTATATATAGAATATAAAGATGTCATACCTGAGAATTCGTTATTCATTGTTGCACACGAATTTCTAGGAGAATAATTATTTTCGAAATACCATCCTTCACCAGCCATTTTAGCAAAGTTAGGATATAATTCAGGATATTCATAAATTATTTCATTAACTGATTCCATCATGATAAGTACTAAATTTTTTCCCTTAAATAAACCGGTCATATCATTTTTCTTAGTTATTTTTCTATTCATGAAATATTCATTTAAATTTTTATTAGTTTCATCTGTTGTTTCATCATTTAATGCTTTCCAATAAGTATCATTAATCTTTCTCTTATACTCATCAGCTACATTAACTTCATCTTCTTTTTTAACTTCATATTTTTCTTCAATAACAACTGGGAATAACATTTCTCTTACATCTAGTAAGCAGAATGCTAAATCACCAAATTGAGTAATAGCAACGCTTGGATTTTCAACTGTTAAGAATAAATTCTTATTTGATATTGTTTGATACTTATTTTGAAATATCTTAATAGTTAATGTTCCATAGTAGATCAAAGATGATACTAATAATAAAATCATTGATGTAACTGCTGCTTTATTAACTTTAATATTTTTAACTTTCTTTTTATCAAAGAATATGTAATATGCAACAAGTAATACAAATGGTAATAACTCAAATAAATAATACCATTTAAATGTCTTTAAGAAATCTGCTATATAATCAGTAACTGCTCCCAATTGAGAACTTGTTTGAAAAGATATATATACACCTAAGAAATTAAAGAATCCTAATTGTAAACAGGCATATATTCCAAATCCTAATACTAATAAAATAGTAACAATTCTCTTAACTACTTTACCAAAGAAATTAAGAATAAATGATACTAAAGAGCACACTACGTTTAGACCTATAAATATTCTTAATGTTGAAAAATCTAAAACAGGTGTCTTACTTATAATTTTAAAGATAATTTCAATTAAAAATAATCCAGTTAATAAAACTAAATATGTTTTAACAAAAGAATTATCAAATTTACTACCTATTTTTTTGATGAAATCCTTCATACTGTACCTCCTATATGTTTTTTTATAACTCACAGTTAGATATTATAACATATATTTTTATAAATTCAAAAAAAAGATTAATAAAATCGCAAAATTATAGATAAAAAATCAAATTTTTGGTATTATTTTATATATAGAATAAAGGTGGTTTTTTATGTTTGGAAAAATTATTGGATTTGATGATTCCAAATTAATAATGGAGAATGTTGGTGGACAAGCTGATACTAACTATATTGGTTATCATTTGGTGTTCGCTGAAGTAAATAGAAAAGTTATTGGTGAAATTGTATCATTAGATAAAGAAAAAATAGTTGTTTTACTTGTTGGTGAAATAGCTGATGATAAATTTACTAATGGTGTATTAAAGAAACCATCTATGAATACAGTTCCAAGAATTATATATAAAAGTGAATTAGAGTATTTATTAGGTAATCAAAATTATTTGGAAAAAGGAAATCTATTATTTGGTACCTCACCTATTTATAATAATTTCTATGTAACATCTAAATTAAATGATTTCTTTGCAAACCACTTTGCTATAATTGGTAATTCAGGTTCAGGTAAATCTTGTTCTGTTGCTAGATTAATTCAAAATATATTTTATACATCTAGCCAAGAAATACCTAAAAATGCTCATATATGTTTATTTGATATATACGGTGAATATTATAATACATTTAATGAATTAGATAAGTTCCCTGGCCTTCACTTCAAGAAGTTCACAACTCAACAAGACTTTGGTGATGCTGCTCTACTTCAAATTCCTCCATATTTTTTAGAGGCAGATGATTTAGCAATTTTATTAAATGCTGATTCGGCAAATCAATTACCAGTTTTAGATAAAGCTATTAGATTAGTAAAAATATTTAGATCTAAAGATCCTAAAGCTGAAGAATATAAAAATGATATTATCGCAAGAACATGTTTGGATATCTTATCAAGTGGAAAACCTTCTGCTCAAATAAGAGACCAATTAATGTCAGTTTTATCATCATATAATACTAAAGAATTAAATCTTAACTCTATTATATCTCAACCAGGATATGATAGAACTTTAAGACAATGTTTAAATATAGATGAACAAGGTAAAATAAATACCATGAATTTAGTTGTTGAATTTATGCAACAATATGCAAAGATATCTATTGATAAAATTAAATTAGAAGAAGATATAGCATATTCACTAAGCGATTTATATTTCGCCTTAGAGTTTGCATTAATTAATGAAGGTTCTTTAACTAATGCTGAAGCATTTGCAAAGAACAATGTATTAAAATCAAGATTACAATCAATTATTAATAGTAAAGAAGCTGCTTACTTTAAATATGATGGTGTTGTAAGTAAAGATCAATTTGTTATTGATTTCTTTAAAACAATGGACACTGGAGAGAATGCTCAATTAGTTGATATTAACTTATCATTCTTAGAAGATAGTTTAGCTAAATGTGTTACAAAGATATTCTCTAAATTATTCTTTGAATTTACTACTAAATTAGAAAATCGTGGTTCATTCTCAATTCATATATTATTAGAAGAAGCACATAGATATGTTAAGAATGATTCAGATACTCAAATAATTGGATATAATATATTTGATAGAATAACAAAAGAAGGAAGAAAATATGGTACTATTTTAGGATTTATTACTCAAAGACCTAATGAATTATCTAAAACAGCTTTATCTCAATGTTCTAACTTCATAGTATTTAGATTATTCTATCCAGAAGATCTAGAAGTTGTTAAAGGTATGTCTTCAAATGTTACTGAAGAAACAATTAGTAAAATTAAAACATTACATCCTGGAATGGGAATGGTATTTGGAACAGCATTTAAAGTTCCGGTTCTAACTAACTTCCCTCTTCCAAATCCAATGCCTATATCAACATCACTTGAGATTGATAATGTTTGGTACAAATAAAAATGGAATATTTAATTCCATTTTTTATTTTTTTAAAGAAATAACTGCATCTATATCTCCAACATTACCAGATGCGCCTGATATAATTTCAACATCCATATCTTTATATAAGTCTTCAAAACTATCTTTATCTATTTGACTATATGATCCATTTATTAAATGTAAATTAGTATCTAAATCATCTGTTGTAGTTGAATAACTATATCCAAAGTATATTTTACCATCATCAGTTAAACTATGTCTTAAAGTTCTTAAAAATGATAAATATTTACTTGCATCTTCATATTGACTTATATTTGATAAATAAATTGTATCATATGTTCTATTTAACATATATGGAAGTGAATATACATTACATGAATAATGCATACTTTTAACTTCTTCTAATTTTTCTTTAATAACTCTAATTGCTACTCCATTAAAATATGTATTATTACTTCTTAAACACCTACCATGATCAAATAATTTATCATATATTTGATTAATTGAAAAATTATTAAATAAATAATCAAATACCTCTTTAGCTGTTATACTTAAATGTGAATTAAACTCCTTATAAGTTTCTTTATCCATTTCATATAAGAATTGTAATGCACTTTCAATATCTAAATATTGAATAGCTTTTACTTTTAACTCTTGATATAAAGGAGCAATTCTATTTATATCAAATGTATCGACTACAACTGCTCCAAGATTAATTGCATTTAATTTATAATCCCCTGATGCAGCAACTGTTAATACTTTTTTTCCTTCTAACTCTTTCATATATCCTGCAAGATTTTCATTTGTATTCCTATATATTCTATGCCATTCATTAAAACTTACATCTTGAGTTAATGCATCATTTTTTGACTCAAATCTCTTTTTTATTTGTTCTAATTCTTCCATGTATATTAACCCCTTTTGTTTAGAATGTATTATAGTATATATTTATTTATAATTCAAATAACTAAAAAATGCCTTGAATAATATCAAGACATTTTATTATTTATCTGGTGTCCCCGGGCAGATTCGAACTGCCGATCTTTCGCTTAGGAGGCGACTGCTCAATCCATCTAAGCTGCGGGAACAAACATTTACAAAATAATTATAACATAAAAAAAAGAGTTAATTAAGAATTAACTCTCTTTCTAATATAAATAATTAATCCACATGATATAAATAAATAAACTACATAACTTAATATTGAATCACCTGTTGTTGGATTACCTGATTTTATTAATTTATTAATAGTTTCATTATCTTCAGTAATGATGTATGTACTGAAGTGTGATGTTTTAAATCTTCCAAAGAAATCATCAGCTTTAAGTTCATGCTTTTCAATATTTCCATTATCATCAATATAAAGAGCTATCAATTTATTAGATTTAAATTTAGTTAAATCAATTGGTACTTCGACATCAAAATCTACATTATTAAATTCTTCTATATCTCCAATAGTTGGTGAATATAAATTAATATCAAATATATCTGCATCCTTTATACCAAGTTTTTTAAATATATCTTTATATTTACTGATATTAACTTTTTCACCTGCTACAATTGTATTTGTTGGATAAATCGCATTATTAGAAGATACTGTAATGTTATTATTAATATCTATTGCATTAAATGTTGCTGTTTGCATCTTATCAGAACCTTTAGCAAGTATTAATTCTCTTTCATTATTTTTATATTTAATAATGTATTTATTCTTATCAAAGTTAATATCTTTAAAGTATTCATTATCATCAAGATATCTATCTGTAATTGGTTCTTCAAAACTTATTGTTACACCAGAGTTTTTACCTAAGTAATCATCAATTCTCTTTTGTGCAGCTTTTACAAATGCTTCTGGAGTATTTTGGGTATCATCAGGTACAAATAAAACATCTCTTTTAATTGTAATAATTTCTGCGTCGCTTACACCATATCCTATACCATTGTAGAATAATAATAATCTATTATTTATTTCTTCAAAATATTCATCACCACATCCACCATCTTCAACTAAGAAGTATGTAACCTTTTTATTATTAATTAATTTTTTAACAATATCATTTACTTTTTGTGAATTATAATTTGATCTTAGTTCTTCTTCATCCTCTTCGTCTTCTTCAGATTCATTTTGAACTTTTTCATAATAGAATCTATTAACAAATTCTAAGTCATCAAGTATTATTTTAATACCTTGATCACCAATTTTATCAATTACATCATCAACTACTTTTTTATCTTCAGAATTTCCTTCAGCAAACTCAAGTTTCATTGTATGTGTTTCATAATCATCGAAATTAACTTTAGCGGTTCTATTAGTATCATTATAATTATTCAACCATGAATATGTTCTTGTTTTACTCATTAAATATGCATAAGAAACATAGTATATATAGTCAGCGTCATCTTTATAAATTGAACTAAGTTTTAATGTATCACCAGGAAATAAAGAATCAAATTTAGGGCTCTTTCCTTCTTTAACATTTACTTGTGAATAATGTACTTCAAGATTATTATCGGAATTTCTAATAAGAATCTTGCATCTTTTATTACTTGACTCACATCCAATAGAACGTATATTATTAAAGTTCTTTTGTTTTCTAAATAATTCTCCTGATGACCAAGATAATCTATTAAATATATTAGGTGATTCTCCAGGATATACATCAATTGAATCTTTAACTACTGATGAATAAAAATCTGATGAATCACGATTTATAATATTATATGTAACTAAATGAGACTCATGCTTGTTAGTATTATAATTATTAATTATTAGCTTGCATTTACTATTATCATTTGTTTCATAACTATTACATCTATATTCATAATTATCTTGAGTTTTTTGATCGTAGTAATAAGATGAAGTATTTAATGATAAATTCTTTATATTACTATCTTTTATAATATCAAAAGAATTATCTTCTTTAATATTAAATATTTTTTTAAATTCTTCAGACATACTACTATCTATTATTATGTTTACTTTGTGAATTTCAAGACTATTTGTAGCATAATCGAAATAGCCAATATCACATGAAGAATAATTATTATAGCAAGCTAACACTCTACCTCTATAATTTAATGCTTCATTTACTTCATTCAATGAAATACTATCAGCATGAACAAAAACAGTTTTACCAATTTGATTTAGGTATTTTTCACTATAATTATTATTATATCCTACGAATCTTACATGTACTTGATGATATTGAATATCATATTGTCCTGTACTATAGTTTTTCTTTTGGTATTTTAAAATTGCATAATCTGGATTTATTAAAAAATTTAATTCATCATAATCTATGTAATAATAATCATTATCATCGGAATAAAAACTATAACTAGTTGAATTAGCATAATTAATGAAGAATGTTGATTTATCTGATGGTTCATCAACAGCTATATCCATATAATCTCTGCATCCAATTCTATCAAATAAGTTCAAATCAATATTTTCATCTTTTAATACAGTTACTAAATGTTGCTCTGTTTTTTGATTATCATTATCAGAATAATCAGTCATTTTAATTATTGCCTTATTATCTTTAAAATCACCCTCTAATTGAAAGGAAAGATTAGTAAAGTTCAAACTCCAAATATAGTTTTGAACTATAGTTTTAGTTAATACTATGTTTGAATCTGCTTTTATAATTATTTGTCCACCAGGTGCTACTTTCTTAAAGTTATCACTCATCGGTTCATCAGTATATTCAAATACGACATTATTAACTGTTTTACTTACAACCTTTGTCACAAGAGGGTTAATTGAAATATCATCATATTCATTACTTCTTTCAGTATAAACAATTCTATTTTGATAATATGAATAAGTCTTTTGAATATCTTCTGAATAACTAGAATATTTATTTGATAAATAAGTATTAATATAGTTTTGTTTCTCACTATCACTACTAAATAAACTTTCATCATAATTAATTACAAAATCGCCATTAGTAACCATTGGAAAATAAGTATTTATATTATTATCTATCGATATAGAAATATTCTTATATATTTTCAAGATTGATATGGAATGTTGACCATTTTCTCCTTTACTTCTACTTACTACAAAATTACAAGTCATAGTATCATATTTACAATTATTATAATATAAATATAATCTTGAATAATCATCACTAGAATTCGAATACTCTGTTACTGAATTATTAGATATTACATTTTCAATAGCTGTGCTTAATGTATTATCATTGCTAACTACGGCATCTGTGTATACTTTAAATTGATTATTAGTAAATAAGCCATCATAATATTCATTAGTATAATTATTATCAAAACTAAATATTATATTGCTTATTGTTCTAATATAAACATTGGTTACTTTATTATTTGAACGTTCAATTCTATAAATTAATATATTATTGGAATCTGTTTCATTAACATACCAATATAAATTATTATTAGTGTAATTATTTAATTCATTTGAAACACAATTACTTCTATCTCTTGGTGTAGTACAAAGATCTTCATCATTATGAATAGTCAATACTCCATTATTTAACATAGGAAATTTATTATCAATTTGATTATTAACTATTAAAGAAACATTTGAATAAGTTTTTAAATTTTCAGAAGAATAAATACCATTTTCAGTTTTATTTCTAATAACAGTAAAATTTGCCTTCATTGTACTATAATTACAATCACTAAATGCCAAAGATGCATTAGAATGATTTTCATTTGATGTCCAATACTCTTGTATTGAATAATATGAATTAATTCTATTAAGTGCACCTAAAAGTGTATCATCACTATTTATTGTTACATTTGTATATATAGTAAACTGATTATTTGCAAATATAGTATCAAAATAATCAGTAACAGCATCAGCTAAAACATTCCCCTTTCCAATTATTAATAAAGTTATGAATATAAAAGTCAATTTTAAAATTTTTTTCATTATTTTTTTACTCTCCTTCTATGTTAAATCAATTATAAAATTTAACTAAAATAAATTCAAGTAATTACAAATAAAAAATAAGTGGAATTATTTTCCACTTATTAAAAAGTTAAATATAACTATTAATGCATATGAACTTGCATGACTTAAAGTTTGTCTTACTCTCTTTGGACTAAACTTGTTGCTTGCATATTCATATATAGCAACTATTTTATCAACTGCTGTTAATAACCATGCTTCTTTTGATTTAGGTACAACTGTTGATAATGGAAACATATGAGATTCAATCATATTTGCTTCCTTTTCATTTATTGGGAATTCTCCTTTAGCATTTTCTAATGCTATATCAGGATGAATAACTCCTTGAATTAATCCTAGATTATTTCCGAATTCTTCATTAGTGAAGAAATCATGTACTATAGCAGCTCTTGTTGCAGATATATAATCAAGATTAAATTTAATTGAATATTTATATACATTTCTTGCAACTCTCATTGAATGTTGCATTCTAGTGATTCCGTGATGAGATTCTTGATTTAACTTAAGAAATTTCTCATTACTTAACATTTCACTAGCTATTTCATCAAAAGTTTTATATTTCATGAGCTCACCACTCCCTTTCTTTTGGCATATATATTATAACATAGGTTATATATAATAATCAAAAAACATAAGATAGTTTTAATAAAAAAGACCCTTAATTTACTCATTAAGTGTCAATTTAATACCGTTTATTTCTAAATTATTATCTATTTTATTAAAAATTACATCATCAAATTGAATAGAACTATCATTTTCAATATAATCACCTATTACAGTTGATGTTTCTTGATTTGTACTATCTAAATATACAATAGTATTATCATTATTTAAAACTACTACTTTAGATATATTAGAATCTTTATAAGAATACATTTTTATATCATCAGGATTCATTTCAAGTAAACCAAGTGTTGATTTAATCTTATTTTTTTCAACATTGAATTCTTTCATTGAATCACCAACAAATAAATCTAATTTATCAGAACCTAATTTATATGTACCTAATTCCTTATTATCATTGGATAAATAAGCATAGTAATATGTACTTTCATGAAGATCATATCCATATGGTAGTAATATAAATGTTTCTTTATCATTAGTGAATTTTCTTAATTTATTATTATTTTGTAAATAATTTAAGAAAAGCATTTCTGTATTTTGTGTTGTTGTAGTTGTTGTTGTAGTTGTTGTATTTTTAGATGTATATGAATTAACTATAGGTGGAACAAGTTTTATTATTAAAATTATTACAACTATTAAAACAGTAAAAACCATGACTGTTATAATTGGTTTTTTCTTCTTAACTCTTATTTCATTGTTCACTGTTGTAACTTGTTCTTCAGAAATATTACTATTAGCTTGTATACTAGCTTTAACTATATTATCTCTTTCTCTACCATTTAAATGTGATTCACTTGCATCTACATTTGTATTATCAACACTTATTGGTGTTACATATCCAGTCGACCCTCCATGAGCTACGTATTGCTCTTGAAGTAAATCATTTTTATTTTCGTTCATTTATATCACCCGGTTTATTCTTTATCATTTTTGTATGTTTATAATAATAAAAGTTTAAATAATCACCTACATTAACATTAAAATCACTTTTAAAATAATGTTTATATTCACTTAAACTATCATCCACTAATGTTAAACATTTAACATTTTTAATTGTATCATCTATATATTTAACTTTTAATCTAACTTCTTTTCTATCTCCAAAGAAAGCATATGTAACATATATAAAGAATGAAATACATAAACCTCCTATTGCTAAATTAATAACATTTTGAGAGAAAAAGTAATTACCTAAATAAGCCAAACCAAATAATACAAATAATATAAAATTAAAATAGCCATAGTAAATATCCATATTTTTAATTATATTTAATGATTTAACAGTATTAGGCATGATTGATTTTAAATTCTTACTAATTAAGAATCCTGATACTATAGTTATAAACATACTAATTAATAATAATACATAGTTAATTTCATTAGTCACAATAAAAGTGACTAATGAGCCAACAAATATTGTTATTCCTATTGCAAATATAGGAATACATAGCAATAATACTATACTCATTTTAGTCACCTCAAAATCTGTGATTAAATATCTTTTTCAGTCTTCATTGATAATTTCTTTAAAGGTTTTGGAATAGGTTTTTTATTAACCTTTTCAACCTTAACTTGATTTTCGCTTGATTCTCCATCTTCAATATTAGATACATTATCTTCTAATACATCTTTAGTTAATTCATCTAGAGAAATTGGTGTGAAATCATCATCTGACATTTCAGAAACACTCTTTTCTTCTGTATCTTCAAGTAATTCTTTTACTTTGTCAAATTTTTCTTCATCACCTTTATCAATTGAATATTTAATCTTAATTGTGTCATTGATTAAATCTCTATCTTCTTCTTCGTCATTAGCAAATTCTAGTTTAGACTCTTTTGAATCTTCTGATTCAGGTTCTCCTATTTTAGAAATAACAACATCTTTTTCTTCTTTTTCAAATTTAGATGCTATATCTTCTTTTTCTTCTTCTGGTTCAACTTCAATTGGTTTAACGAAGTTTGAATCTTCAGTTATTTCACCAGCATTAGCAACATAGTTAATTGGTTCATCAATATAGTTATCTGGTGCTTCTTCAATACCAACTAATGTTGGTTCAACTAATCTCTTACCAACACCAAATACATCTTCTCCACCAATTGTTGAATTTGCATTTTCAGATTCTTCTGCTTCTTCTCTTGCTTCATTAGCAGCGATTTCATTTTCAGTGTTTTCTTTCTTCTCTTTATTAGACTTTATAACAAAGAATGCACCAATTCCTAAACCACCTACTAATAAACCAATTAATACAATTACAAGTGCACTACTGCTTTCTCTTTCTACAGTAATTGTATAAGTAGTAGTTGCTAATTCTCCATATGAAGCAGTTATTTTTAGAATATTTTTTCCTTTTGCTAAAGTTACATCACCAATTCCAGTGATTTTAACTGCTGAATTTTCAGCTTCAGCATCAATATGTAGTTCTTCTACATCTTTTGGAATTTTGATTTTATACTCTTTAACATCAGATTTAAAATCTAAATCATAACCATCAATTTTTAATTTAATTAATTTAGTACTTGTAACTACATTTGGATCTGGTCTAGTAATTACTAAGCCATATTCTTGTGTTCTTCCATCAGCAGTAGTTATTGTTATAGTAAAATTATTTTCTCCTACTGCTAAAGTTTTAATACCTAAACCTTCAACTGTATATCCATCAGGTACAGTACCAGTTACTTCAATTTCTTCAATATTTGAAGCAACTTTTACACGATAAGTATAACCTGTTAAAGTTACAGGATAATCACCAACTTTAAATGTATTAAACGCAATTGGTGCTTCAACTGTTGTTGTTTCAGTTGTTGTTGATGTAGTTGTTTCACCAGGTTGTGTTGATTGAGTTGTTGTTGATTGTGTAGCTTGTGTTGGTTGAGTACTTTGTGTTTGAGTTGGTTGTGTAGCTTGTGTTGGTTTTTGAGTTGGTTGTGTTGGACTTGTAACTTTAGTCCATTTTGCATATAAAGTATAATTTCTAGTTATTGGTGTACTAAAGCTAAATCTACTTGTACATCCAACATCTGTAAACCATCCACCAAATTCAAATCCATTTGCACTTATGCTTCCTGGGTCTCTTGCTGTAGAATCTTGTTCAACAGTTTGAGAAGCTGGAGCAGTTCCATGTCCATTTGAATTAAATGAAACTGTAAATTTTTGCTTTGTTGTTTTTTCAGAAACTGTAACTGTTTTACTACCATTTAAATATATTTTTTCAGAATTATATGTTACCATATCTGTTAAATATGAAACATTACTACGATTAATAAATGATACAGTAATAGTACCAGTTCCTGTTGCTGTACATGTTGCAGAGAAAGTTTTATTTCTATTACCAACTGTAGCAACATCTGTTGGTGAATCTGCTTCGTTAATAGAACATCCTGAAACAGGACCTTCTGCAGCAACATGTATTGCCCATGATGCTATTTCTGTTGCATTTACTGAAACAGTAAAAGTATCACCAACATATACATTACTAGAGCTTACAGAAAGAGAAGCTCCTGATGCTGCATTTACACCTGTACTAAAAATAAATAAACTAATAATAAATACTAATAATTCATTAAATTTTTTCATCTTAAACTCCTCCTTCTACAACTGTAATAGTTCTTGTTCCTAATAAATGTAACCTAATATACAGCAAGTCTAATGAATCTATTTCTTCATCAGCTGTGATGTTTGTTGCTTTTTCGTAACATCCTGTTAATAATCTACTACCTAGTAAGTGTAGTCTTGTATAAAGTAGATCTGTAGAAGTAACTTCTCCATCGCCATCATTATCTCCCATGACTACAACCACATATGTGTTTTCACCACATGTTATTGTATATCCAGTTCCTATATTTTCTGACGTATCCTCTACAACTTCACCATTTCCATTTTTGATTACAACATTATCAACGTTTTCTAAATTTGCAAGGAAATCTTCAATTGTAGTTCCAGTAGTTACATCATCACCTATACTTGCAAATGTTATTGTTTTATCTTCAGATTCACTATCAATTACATAATTAGTTATGCCTTCTTTAACTGTTATTTCTTCAGGATCTTCTGGTCCTTGTGATCCATCAGTTACTATAACAGTAATAGATCCATGATATTCACCTTTTATATCAGTTATAATAAATAATGCTTCACCTGCACCAATTGGTGTAAGTATATTACCTGAGATATTAAATACACTTGTATTTGCAGTTCCAATACTAACTTCTTGAACTGTTGCATCTTCAGGTGTTACTTCAAATGTTAATGTGACATCACCACCAGCAAGTGGTATTTCAATACTTAAATTTTGATTTGCATCTGCAACAGGTGCTTCACCATTAAATAATACTGCTACATTTGTAATGCTCTTAAATTCACTTACTACGATAGTTTTTGAATAATATACATATCCATTGTAAGAAAGTTTAAATACATAAGTACCAGCATCTAATGAAATATCCTCTTTAGTTATACTATAAACACCTTCTGAATAACTAAATTCACTATCAATAGTGTTCACTAGAGTATTTGAAGAATAAATATCTAATGATAAATTATCAACATCAGCATTTTCAATTCCAAATGTGAATTTTAAACCGAAATCAAATCCATCAGCATCATATACTTCAGTTTGATTATAATAATATTCTTCATTTGGAGTAATACTTTCTTCAGTAACTTCAAATGCAGCATGAGTATCAATAGTTAAATCAACTTTATTTGATGAAGTAGTTATTTCATTATTTGTATAAGTAACATATGCTTTATATGTTCCAACTGAGAATTTGAATGGAACTAATGTAATTGTGAATGTTCCATCTTCATTGTTTACTACATTGTAATATGATGTAGGAACTAATTCATTATTACTATAAGATACTACTACATCTAAATCTTCATAATTAGCAGCATAATCTGTTTTAGATAAATCAGTTAAACTTAATGTGAAACTCATATTATCTTTATCAGCATATGTAGTTTCTTGATTAGCAACTAAATCATTAATTATTAATAATCCAGGTGTTCCTTCAACATAATCACCATATACTGTGAATGCATATGTCTTATAATCAGATGAATTATAATATAAAACTAATGTATATTCACCTTCATCTAATTCACCTTGATATGCAAGTGTTAATAAGTTAGCAGCTTGAGTTCCTTCGAACTTGTTATTATAATTTGTTGCATTTAAGAAATTATCAGCATCAGTTGTTGCAACAACCTTCCAATTAATATCTCTTTGATAATCACTTTCAAGTGTTGCATTGATAGTTAAGTTATTTAAATTTCTATAGAATCTTTCAACTGCTTCACCATTTACTTGAATGTTATATTCAGCAGACCAATCAAACCAAGATTTTAAAGTTGGATGATTTTCATCTGTTGATGAAGAAATAGTTACAGTTTGTCCAACACTATCGTCTGATTCTAAGAATACTCTAACACTATATTCACCATTTTCATCTGCATATTCAGTAGGAATAATAGTTACTTTACTACCATCAAATGATGCGTCAAACCATAATTCATCATACATATTAATATTTTCTAATTCTCCTGTAGAAGGATTTTTATAGAAAATAGTAAATGTTATTCCTTCTTCTTCAGGAATTGCATCAGTTGTTACAGTTAAATCTATTGATTCTCCTTCAGATGTAAATGTTACTTGTGGATCACTTACATTAATTAAATATACTGAATTACCAACTGAGAATGTATCTTCAGTTACTTTAGTATTATCATAGTAAACATTTATTTTATAATCTCCGATTGGAGAAACTTTATAAACATTTGTTAATTTAATTGAATATAAAGTTGTTGTGTTTGCTGCATTTTCACCAATAAATAAATATGTGTCATCTACACTTGTTTCATAAGTGAAATATGTAGTTGTTCCATCACTTATTGTTCCTTTATTTGTTTCACCATCATCAAGAGTTGTTGTGTATACTACAGGAGTATCATCTTGATATACAACTTCAAAAGTTACTTTACTGAAATCATCAACATTTAATGTTTTATAATAGTAAACTCTTTCATCTTCAATGTTATAAACAAATGGTACATCACTTATGTTATGTGCAACAACACCTACATAAGTATCAGCAATTGTAAATGTATTTTCGTCATCTGTAACTGTTATAGTATCAGTTGTTCCATCTAAGCCATTAACTTCATTACTATAAGTAATTACTACATTATAAGCTCCTGCATCTAATAAGTTAGATGAATTATAAGTTAATACTATATTTTTATTTTCAACATCTAAATTAGTTTCAATTGAGAAGTTTTCAGTAACATCTTCATTACTTGAATTAGTTACAGTTACACTAAATCCTTCAGCATCATATATATTGTTATATGAAACAGGAATTGTAACAGTTCCATCTATATTCTTATATAAAGATGAAGTACTGTTAACATTGTTGTTTATTACTACTGGATCAGTTTCAAATGCATATGAAGGTTTATCGAATGATATTTCAGTCATACGAATATTTCTACCGAATAATTCAGGACTTCCTTCTCTAGTAAATACTGATCCATTGTTGATATATCCTATTGTTCCTAAATCACTTACATCAACATATACATAGTATGTTCCATATGGAACTTCAGTACTAGGTACAATTGATAAAGTATTTGTATCTTCATCAAAATCTACTAAGAATTTAATATCAGAATCGTTAAATTGGTTTGTATTATATTCATGTCCTTCAACTTCATCATTGCTTCTATATGTTGCTTTTATGAATCCTGTTTTAATATTATTATTTTCAATAACAAATAAATTAACTAAATCAAATGTTATTTCTGGATATTGAGCAAGCATGTTTTCATAAACTACTGGTTCATCATCAATAGTGATAACGCTTAAGTTTTCAGCTACATTTGTAATGTTAATTCCAAGATTATCTTGAGTTAAATCAATATTACCTTGTTCATCAAAAACATATTTAGATAATAATTTATCAACTAAATCATTTGCATTTGAATAAAAGTCTGAATAATATTTAGAATAGAAACTTACTAAAGACATTTCAATTACATCAGAAGTAGTTTCACCTATAGTTTCTCTAAATTGAATTCTTTTATTATCTTCTTCATTTATGAATTTAACAATTTCAATAACTGAATTTACATCTTTATAATATAATAAATCATCTTCATCATAGATAACTTTATTATCAAAGATTCTAACATATACTTCATTTTTATTTATATCATTAATAACTGTATTACCTTTTTTCATAGTAACATTAATATTTGTATTATCTTTTGTATTACTTGGTAATACTGAGTTAGATGAATTATTTACTTTGTAATCTACTGATTCATCGCTTATATAGAAATATACATCTTCTTCATCTTCACCAATGTGAATTTCTAAGAAATAACTTCCTATATAGTTATATGAACTTGTTGTTTCATTATCAAGTAATTCTGGAGCATATAAAACTTGTAGAGCATTACTAATTGTTCTATTATCATTAGCTACAATAGATTTGTTGTATACACCTAAACCGTAAGGTGAAACAACATAATTTGAAGAATTAATACTAACTGAATCAGTATAATTTTGAGTTGAATCATATACTAATTCATAATCTTCTTCACCTTCTTTATAAAGTTTATAGATAACACCAGCGTTTTCGCTTGTATATGCTGTTGCTTCTGTATTAGTTGTTTCAGGATAGTTTTCAGCAGCATATCCATATAAATTAATATTATAATTTATAATTCCTACGTTATTATATAAAATACCATTTCCTGCTAATTCAACTAATTCATCATTTGAAATTTCATAAGCTTTTTGAGTCAGTGTTGAGCTCTTTGTTTTTAAACTACCAGTTACAACGATAGTTGAACTTAATTCTTTTGTAATTGGTGTATTAGTATTTTCAGCATCTGTATATGTAACACTAACATTATAAGTTCCAGGAGTAACTATTGTAGAAGTAGTTACTTTATTTTTAACATCAATTGTATTATTTTCTACATCTTTAACAACATCAAAGTATGAAGTATAGTCAGTTTCTTCTTGATATACTTTAACACTGAAATTATCGTTTACTGGATTAATATTAATAGTTTGAGTTGCATCATCACTTATAGTGATTCTCCATGTATGAACTACATTGTTATATAATTCATCTGCATAGTCGCCTGTATTATAAGTATTTACTTTTTCCATTGATGCAGCAAAATCAGTATAAACATCTGCTACTGTAAATGTTTTAGTTATAGTTGTATCTCTTGCATCTATAACAACTGTATAAGTTCCTTTAGGTAAAGTATTAAACGATAAAGTTGCAGTAAAATCTAAGGAATCAGAACCAGTAGAATACTCATATTCTTTTGTATATTGACTGCTTGTAGTAAGATTGCTATAAACTTTTGCAGGTACTTCTACCTCTGCTTCTGAAGGATCAATTTCTTCACCTGCTCTTACTTTAGCATAAGCAGCTTCATTTCTTTCAAGCGCTTCAGTTATAGCAGCTTGATTAGATACTTCAACAGTAGTTCCTGTTATTAAATTTACTTTTAATTCTGAATGACTTTTAATATTAGTCATACCTGTAACTGATACAGTTACACTTCCACCTTTATCAGCATATAATTTATCAAAAGATTCTGCAGGAGTAGTAGTTAATTGAACATCTTCATCATATGTGATTGCGTCTTTTTCCATTGGAATGCTTCCAGTACATGAAGTAGTAGATAAATCTTTAGTTAAATTGTTACTAGAAACATAAGCATTTTTATAATTTGAAATTAAATAAGCATTTTCATCTTCAGAAACCACTTTTCCACAATAAACAACTACTCTAGTACATACATCTAAAGTATTTTCAGTTGTTGTTTCTAATGTTTCATCAGAATAAATCGGTGTATCTGCAGTTTTAACATAATAAGTTACACCTTCATCATATGTAGTTTCTGCATTACAAACTCCAATTCCTTCATCTAAATCATAATAAGAAACATTATCCATTGACCTAAAGATTTTCTTAGGTACATCTAGGGATAAAACGATTCCCACGACAAAAACTAATATTACTATTAAATATTTTACTCTACTCTTCATAATCTACTCTCCCTACTATAAAAAAGTATAACAACATATCTTTTTATAGTAAATAAAAATACATTCATTTTTTTTAGAATGAATGTATTTAACTGTCTATTTTCGTTTACTTTACAACCATACGCCGTAAACAACACCAAACATAGCTAATAGGAATCCAATTACCCAGAAAACTTTAACGATATCTGGTTCTTCCCATCCTAATTCTTCAAAATGGTGATGTAATGGTGCTTTTAAGAATACCTTCTTATTAAACTTAGTAATGGCTATAATTTGAATTAAACTTGATAATGTTTCAATTACAAATACCCCGCCAATTATTGCAAGAGATATTTCGTGATGAGTAAGGATTGCTATTGTAGCAAGTGCTCCACCTAATGCAAGAGATCCGGTATCCCCCATGAAAACTCTAGCAGGTGCCACGTTAAATAATAAGAAACCAGCAATACCACCAATTAACATGAATGAGAATATTGCAATTGAATCATATCCCATGATCCATGAACTTCCCCATGCAATAACTCCATAAGCAAGGAATGACATGATTGAAAGTCCACCACATAATCCATCAAGACCATCTGTTATGTTAACCGCATTTGTAGTTCCAACTAATAAGAATAGGATAAAAATCATATATCCCCATCCTAATGGAATATTTATCTTAAATAATGATATTTGTAAGTTACTTGATCCTCCATTTTTTGAATATATCAAGTAAAATACTAATGCAATTAATAATTGAAATAAGAATTTAACTTTAATACTTAATCCTTTATTGTTATGTTGAACTACTTTCATATAATCATCAATAAATCCTAAGAAAGCATAAGCAACAAACGTAAATATTAAGATTATCAAATTAGAATTTAATTCTAATTTACCTAATAATATTAGTATTGTTATTCCAATCAAAGGTGGAACAATAAATATAATTCCTCCCATAGTTGGAGTTCCATTTTTCTTTAAATGTCTTTTATTAATAAATTCACTTACTGTTTGACCTGCTTTTAACTTTCTTAGAATTGGTATTAATATTAACCCAATTACAATTGCAAGTACAAATCCTAATGTAAGTCCTAAAATAGATTTAGCTAATAATAGCATAACAATCACCTACTAATATGATTTTACTATATATTATCGTTATTATATATATTCAATACAAATACTTTACACAAAAAAATGTAGATTAAATCTACATTTTTATTATCTATTTTTTAGTGATTTATCTTCAGATTCACTAGTAATTCTTCTCTTACCAACGAAAATTGCAGTTCCACCAATTGAAGCTATAGTAATTAATGCTAATGCTCCTAAATTTTTATCATCTTCTTCACCTGTTTTTGGAGGAGGTGGAGGTGTTGGTGTTGTATCTGGTGTTGGTGTTGGTATACCAGGTGTTGGTGTTGGTGTTGACTCAGGTGTTGGTGTTGGTGTTACTTCTGGTGTTGGTGTTGGTGTTGACTCAGGTGTTGGTGTTGGTGTAGTAGAAGGATTTTTTCTTTCTTCTTCACTTTCTTCTTCACCAATATCTTCAGTTGTTGGAACAGGATCATCAGGATCTGTATAACCATGTGTTGGTGTAGGTTCTGATGTTTCTTCATTTGAAGGTTGAGTTGTAGGTTCAGGTTGACTTGTAGCTTCAGTTGGTACTACTTCTTCACTTTCTTCTTCACTACCTTCAGCTAACACGATATCTTCAGCATATACTGACATAGGTGCAGTTGCAAAACCTAATGCTATTGCTAACATAGCTAATCTTTCTTTTAATTTTTTTGCTTTTCTTGAATTAATTACTTTTGTCATTATATTCACTCCCTTTTTTATTTAGTCAAGTTTCTAACTTGAACATCTTCATAATTATTATTTATATTATTTGAATTTTCATCCAATAAATATCTTTGTTCTTCACATGTGATTTGTTTTACTCTAGGTACTACGAATGTTACTAACATTAATCCGCCTCTTACATGAGAACATGTTTGAAAGCTAATTAATTGATCTCCAGCTTCATAGTCAGGATATACATCTGAATTAATTTCAGACATTCCTTTTAATAAATCAGCGTATTGATAAAAACTTTCTTCATCATTTACATCTGGAGTTATAAATCCAACTCCTGTTTCATCTCTTAAGAATCTAACTACTGAGTATAACTCTCCAATTCCAACAGTACCATCAATGTAATGAATAATAGCTGTTTTATGCTCATCGGCATATTTTTGATTTCCTAAATAGTTTTGGAAATCATGGAATTGTAATCTAGTTAAAGCTCCAGTATTTAAATAACCATTCATGTTATGACCAAATATTGTCATTGTTCTATCTTGGTTATATTGAGGTTCTGCAAGCGATGTACGAAAGTTATCTTCGTATACAATACCATCATAGAAATAATTTCCGTTTAAATCTTTATGTAAGTAGTAATCTCTATCATTTTGATCAGGTGATCTAACTATCAAGTTCTTTATATTAGTTCCAGGAATTTCAATTCCTCCAACTATATCAGGATATTTATCAAGAATTTCGTCAAAACTCATATTCTTAATTCCTAATAAGTTAACTTGATTGAAAGTACTCCAATCTGAAAACTCATAATCACTATCAAGATATTCAGATGAATAATACTCTCTTGGTGGTTCTTCAACTATTACTTCTTCCTCTTCTACAGTTGGTTCAGGAATATGTTGTTCAACACTTGCTCTTTTTTCTTTTGATTCTTCAATTAGAGCAATTTGTTCTTCCATGAACTGTGTATTTTCTTCGGAAATCTCTTTTTCTTTTTGTAATAAAGAATAAGTATAGCCTCCATAACCAGCAGCAGTTATACCTACTGATAAAAATACAGGTACTACATATTTAGATAATAAGGAAATCCTATGTTCTCTAGATCTCTTACTCATAATTAATCCCCCTTTTTAATAAATAATTATAAGCAATATCCTCACATGTAATAATAATATTTTCTTCATTGGTGGGTTATTCCACCCTTGAATTGCCGTCTATGATACCACTTATACGTAAAAAAGTCAAATAAACGCCCAAAGAAAAAGATAGTTTATAGACTATAAACTATCTTAATTATTCTTAGCTGAATTAACTTGATAATTAATATATCTGTCATAATCAGTAGCTAATTTAGCATCTTCAAACTTAACGCCATATTTTTCTCTTAATTTATCAAGAGCTACTACAGACATTGTTGAGTCTTCTTTTACCTTATCTTCGGCTATTTTTTCGCTTATTTTAGTTTTAGAATCTTCTAAAGATGGTTTATCTGATTGTTTTGTCTTTAAAATAACATGATATCCATATGATGTCTTAACTGGTGAAGTTGTATATTTATTAACTTTTAAGTCATATGTTGCTTTTGAGAACTCAGCAACCATATCTTCATATTCGAAGTCAGTTAATACTTCATAAGTTACAGAAGAATCATCTTTATATTTAGCAAAAGCATCTGCTACTTTAGTACCTGATTTAACGTCTTTTTGGATTGCTTTAATGATTTCTGAAGCTTTAGCTTTAGCAGCATCTGTATCAGTTGAACTTGATGATGCAGGTTTAACTAAAATATGTGTAGCTGACATCTTTCCATATATATTCTTATTGTAGTAATCCTTGATTTCTTTATCAGATAATTGAGTCTTTGCATAATCAGTAGTTGCTTTTGATTTTAAATGAGATAATCTAACGCTGTCTAGATAATCATCGATTGTTGAATATCCAGCATTAGTTAATGCAGACATTAATGAATCTTCATCATAATTACCATTTTCATCAGTATAATTAGCTTTTAATTGAGTTAATGATTGATCAAGATATGATTGAATCTCTTTTTCATCCTTTTTATATTCTTCATTTAAGATTTTTTCATCAACTTCATTTAATAAAACGCTTAAGATATATGATTCTTTGAACTTAGTCCAAATATCATCTGCTGTCATCTTCTCGCCATTACCAAATTTAACGATAACTTCTTTCCCATCTTTTAATTTAACTACTTTATTAGTACTTCCACTGATTAATAATACAGTTAAAACTATTACTGTAACTATAAGTGCAAACACAAATATACCTAAAATTGAGCTTGATTTTTTCTTCATTTTCCTTATCCTCCCTAACAATTACATATTATAACATACACCTATTTAAAAGTAGAAGAAAAAGTGTAAATATCTTGAAAAAAAGTTGAAATTTTTTTGAAAATTACAAAATATTCAAATCTGAATATCAGATTTTCAAAAACCCCCTGATTTTGATATCAAAAATTTAAAAACCTACGTTTTTTTGGTACAAAAACGTATTTTTTGTATTTTGATTTCACCCTATTTTATGTGTTAGATTAACTAATCAGAAGGGAGGAAATATATATGCATAATATGGTATATCTTATAGGCAGGTTAACTGAAACGCCTGAACTTAAAGACTTAGATGACGAAAGACAAACTTTGGCTATAAACCTAGCAGTCCAAAGAAGCTACAAAAATGAAGACGCCATCTATGAAACTGACTTTATCAGATGTGTTTTATGGAACGCTATAGCTGAACATACAGCTGAATACTGCCATAAAGGCGATCTTGTAGGCATTAAAGGAAGAATTCAAAATCGTAGTTATGAAGACGAAGATGGCAATAAAAAGTATATTACTGAAGTTATTGTTGATAAAATATCTTTCTTAGCTAGCAAAAAAGAGCATGATTTTAATATAGAAGACTAATATGAGTCTTCTCACCCACTTTAACCCCAAAATAAAAATGGACCTATTCTATAGGTTCATTTTTTGTTGTTACTGCTGTAGTTTTAGTTATTTTAGTTGTTTCAGTTGTTGGATCAGTTGATTTTTCAGTTGTCATCTTTGGATTAGCATTAGCTTTTATATCACAACTAAGTTCAACTTTACTATCAAATGATATCTTTGAGAATGGACTTTTAGGATAAATAATAACTCTTGATTTATATAAATCACATTCTTTACTCATTTCCTTAAATATTGCATCGTTAGAAAACTTTGATAAATCAGCTACTGTTAATACAATACCCTTTTCCATACTCTTTTGTAGACTATTTATTCTATCAGCATCATTAGTAGCAACTTGCTCGTAATAAAATTCTGAATAGAATGTTGAAGCAACTTTAGTTAATCTATTTATTCTTGTTTTTTCACTATCTAAATTGATTATTAGAAATATAATAAATAATATAATTATTATACATATTCCAAATATAATTAAACCAACTTTAAAACCTTTTGTATTTCTAATTTCCTTAAATGTTTTCATATTAATGTCATCTCACCTCTTGAAATAAAAAATGGGTATTTCTACCCATTTGAATCAGTACATTTACCATCTTTAGATTTAAAGTATTCTCCACGTTTTTGGCAATAGTAATCTTGATTCACATAAGTACAATCTCCATTGATTGGTCTATAAGTCATTTGATTTGTTGCATCTTTTGAATCATTTGTCTTGCACCAAGTATTTTCGTCTATATACTTTAAAGCCTTCATGATTTCTTCTTTACTCATATCATCAACGTTTTTAAATTTAGCCATTTTTAACTCTAAGCTATATTCTTTAGCATTATCATAGTATTTCTTTGCTATTTTATCACCATTTTTCAATGTTATTTCAATAGTTTCTAGATCTACTTCAGGGCAAGTAACTTTTTTACTTCTGTCACCAAAGTAATAGTAATCTACTGTACCTGTAGTTGCATAACATTCATATCCTCTAAAGAATAATCCATGATATATATATCTAAAATTCTTATCATCTTTATCTTTAATACTAATAAATGGAGCAACTCCTTTAGATTTAGCTATAAATGTATTTCCTAAATTATACATAAAACCTGTAACAACAATACATATTGCACCAATTATTACCTTTTCTTTTGCTGGTACATTCCAAGTGAATCCTATCACTGAGCAAATTGCTGCCACGATTGCTATTTCATATGATGTAAGTGCTTTTGTTACCATAAGTGAGGCAACAAATAAAGCAAGTCCTAAAATAATAAATACATATTTAACATACTTTTTCATACTATCATCTCTTATAACAAGAATATCATATTTAATAATAAAGAAAAAGGTGAAACTATATAGTTTACACCTTATCTTAACTCATATTTTTTTACTTCTTCTTGTTCTGGATTCATGAATTTTAATAAATCACTTGAATCATATATGCATCTTTCATCTAAATAGTTTTTTAAGAATTCTGCATTTTGACCAATTATCTCACCTGGATAAATATCATTCTCACCTATTTTAGGTAAAGTTGATAAATATTCAGTTTCAAATACACATCCATGAATATCAAAGTAAACACAAGCACTTCCAGCTTCATTCAAATAAACTCTAGTTAATTTATCATATGGAGGAACAGTACCAATTAAATCCTTATCTTGAGAACTTGCAAGTATAATATTTTCTCCATCATATACATAAACTGCTCTATCTTTATTTAAATTACCTTTTGTTTGTTTAATAGTTAATATAAAATCTAAAACTTTTATTACTTTATTAGTTTCTTTGCAACAATTTATAATATCCTTTTTAAATCCTGTCATATTATCTTCTTTTAATCTATTAAATATGTAATGTAAATCAGGATTTAAATTTTGTTCATAGTAGTTAGAAGCAAATTCATAATCTTCTTCACTAATAAACTCTTGAGGATTAAAATAATTTCCTTGCATTGCTTCTAATATATCTTGAACTTTTTTAGATGTATTCTCAATTGGAATAGCAATTCTAAAATCTAAGATACTCATACTTGTATAATTATTTATTAAATCTAATAATTCACCAAGCTTTATTTTTACATCTAAATCTTCAGAACTATTCATTGCATAGTGAAGTTCTCTGATATTAATCATAGTTAAATTGTTATTATAAAAATTCTTTCTCATATCTTACCTCTTGTTGTATTTTAATTATAACATATAAAATTATTTATCAAATTGAGAATTGTAAAGTTTTGCATAAAAACCATCTTGTTTAAGCAATTGTTTATGATTACCTACTTCGATTATATCTCCATCATTCATTACGATGATTTGATCAGCATTTTTAATTGTTGATAATCTATGAGCAATGATAAATGAAGTTCTTCCTTCCATAAGTTTATCCATAGCTTCTTGAATTAACTCTTCAGTTCTTGTATCAACTGATGATGTTGCTTCATCTAATATCAAAACCTTTGAATCTGCAAGTATTGCTCTTGCAATTGTTAATAATTGCTTTTGACCTTGAGATATATTAGTCATATCTTCATCTATTACCATGTTATATCCATCTGGTAAGTTCTTTATGAAGTTATGTGCATTAGCTATCTTACATGCATTTATTACATCTTCATCAGTAGCATTTAAATTACCATATTTAAGATTATCCATGATTGTACCTGAATATAACCATGTATCTTGCAAAACCATGCTAAACGCTTGTCTTAAAGTATGTGCATCATATGAACTTATATCTTTTCCATCTAAATAGATAGCACCATCATTTAAGTTATAGAATTTCATAAGTAATTTAACTATTGTTGTCTTACCTGCTCCAGTTGGACCAACTATAGCTATCTTACTTCCATTTTTAACTGAAAGTGAGAAGTCTTTAATGATGATATTTTCATCATATCCAAATTTAATATGATCAAATTCAACATCACCTAATACTTTTTTATAATCTAACTTATCTTTAGCATATACTTCTTCCTCTTCTTCAAGGAATTCAAATATTCTTTCAGCAGCTGCTATCATTGATTGTATTTGATTAAAGACTTGACCTATTTGAGTTATAGGTTGAGTAAATGTCTTTGTATAAGCAATAAATGATTGAATATTACCTACATTTATATGTCCTTGAATACATCTGTATCCACCAAAGATTGCAACTGCAACATAACCTAAGTTGCCTATAAAAGCCATGATTGGATGCATCAATCCTGCAAAGAATTGAGATTTCCAGTTTGATTCATATAATACTTTATTATTCATCTTAAATGCATCAATCATCTTATCTTCTGCATTAAATGCTTTAATAACTGTTTGACCAGAGAACATTTCCTCAATATCTCCATCTATATGTCCTAGATAGTTTTGTGTATTTTTAAAATGAACTTGGCTTTTCTTAATAGTAAATGCCATGAATACAATACTAATAGGTATTAATAATACAATTAGTAATGTCATTGGTATATCTATAAGTACCATCATGATAACTATACCTACAACAGTTGTTATAGATGTAATTAATTGCACTAATGATTGATTTAAACTCATTTGAAGTGTATCTACATCATTTGTAGCAATAGATAAAACTTCTCCATTGTTTTTAGAATCAAAGTACTTAAGTGGTAACTTATGTATTTTTTCTTCAATTTTCTTTCTTAATTCATATGTATATTTTTGAGTTATAACACTCATGATATATGAATCAAAGTAATTACATATTGAACTAATAATATATAGTCCTAATATAAATAATAATGTCTTATGTATTTTTATAAAATCAATTCCACCTGTACCAGATAATTTAGCAACTATACCTTCAAATATATCTTCAGTTACAGTTCCAGTTATCTTAGGTCCAACAATAGAAAATATTGTTGAAAGAACAGCAAATATAAACACTAAAACAATTCCTATTTTATATTTACCTAAAGATGAAAATAATTTTTTCATAGTACCTTTGAAATCTTTTGCGTGTTCAACAGGTCCCATTCCTCTTCCTCTTGGAGGTCTAGTTTCTTTACTCATACTAACTCATCCTCCTTTAATTGAGATAATGCAATTTCTTTATAGATTTTGCAATTCTTATATAACTCTTTATGTGTACCAATTCCAACTACTTTACCATTGTCGATAACCATGATCTTATCAGCATTCATTACAGTTGCAACTCTTTGAGCAACAATTAACTTAGTTGCATCTTTGCAGTACTCATTTAAGTTCTTTCTAACTTGAGAATCAGTTTTATAATCTAATGCTGAGAATGAATCATCAAATATATAAATATCCGGTTTCTTAGCAACAGCACGAGCAATTGCAAGTCTTTGCTTTTGTCCACCTGATACGTTAGTACCACCTTGTGATATAGGTGCATCATATTTTTCAGGCTTTTCATCAATAAATTCATCAGCACATGCAACTTTAGCAGCTAACTTCATATCTTTATCACTTAAGAAATCATTTGAAAATTTGATGTTAGATGCAATTGTTCCAGAGAATAATAATCCTTTTTGAGGAACTACACCTACTGAATCTCTTAAATCTTTTAATTTTAATTCTTTTACATTTACTCCATTTACTATAACTTCTCCACTTGTTACATCAAAGAATCTAGGTATTAAGTTAATGATTGAAGATTTACCTGAACCAGTTGATCCAATGATAGCAAAGGTTTCACCTTTGTTAACTTCAAATGAAATATCTTCTAATGCTAAATCTTCTCCATCAGGATATCTAAAGCTTACCTTTTTAAATTCAATACATCCTTTTTTACCTTTTTCAAATTCTTTAGGTTCACTTGGATCTTCAATAGATATATCTGTATTTAATACTTCTTTAATTCTTCTAATTGATATCATTGCACGAGGTGCCATGATTGATATCATTGAAAACATTAAAAATGCAAATATGATTTGGAATGTATAACTAATAAATGCAGTTAAATCACCTACTTGCATGGTTCCTTTATCAACATTTGTTGCACCAAACCAGAAGATTAATACGATAGTTCCATTCATCACTAAGTTCATCACAGGACTCATTAAAGCCATCAACTTTTGAGTAAATAAATTAATCTTAGTTAAATCTGTATTTGTTTCATCAAATTTCTTTTTTTCGTATTCTTCATTAGAGAATGCTCTAATAACTAATAATCCATTTAATTGTTCTCTTATAACTGAATTAACTTTATCAATTAATTTTTGTATTTTATTAAACTTAGGTAATACTAGTAATAATAAAACCATGATTAAGATAATTATTGCTCCAATTGCTATAGCTATTATCCATGCTAAAGGCATACCAAATATTTTAGAAACGGCTCCAATACCTACAATTGGTGCATATAAAACCATACGTAAAAGTATAGTTAAGAATACCTGTACTTGTTGAATATCATTAGTACATCTTGTTATTAAACTAGCTGTTGAAAAACTATTATATTCTCCTTGAGAGAATCCCATGACTTTATCAACCACTACATTTCTTAAATCATAAGCAAATCCTGCAGCTACTTTACCTGATAAATATGTAGTTACGATAATAACTACCATGATAAATAAAGAGAATAATAACATCTTTATTCCTGATTTCCATAGATAGTTAATTTGATT
>Ga0247610_10001071_pt1 | contig 34969 bp, 32 predicted proteins | sample 174DNAGHGhighgp2_FD_193483 | JGI IMG/M metagenome (GOLD analysis project Ga0247610, IMG submission 193483) | Sheep rumen microbial communities from Palmerston North, Manawatu-Wanganui, New Zealand - 1742 DNA GHGhigh gp2 | ecosystem: Host-associated > Mammals > Digestive system > Stomach > Rumen...
CACGCCATGGGACCGAATGTGGCAGGTGTCATCGGCTCCGCCGTCGCCGCCGGTGCTTTGCTCGGTTTCCTATCGTAATATAATTAGTACGCAGAGACACAGAGACACAGAGAATTTCCCAAGGGGATGAATAGACCGAAGATAGCGATAGTGGATGCCAACACGTTGGCTGTTCTGGGGCTGAAACAAATGCTCCAGCACGTGATGCCGATCATGACGGTCGATACCTATGGCTCATTTGCCGAACTGACGGCCAATGACCCCGAGCAGTATTACCATTATTTTGTGGCGATGGATGTGGTGCTTGAGAACAAGGCCTTCTTCTCTGCGCATCGCCGCAAGACCATTGTTCTCACCCCTCGCACCCCAGACACCTCTCCCCAGTCTCCTGACTCCTGTCTCCTGACTCCTGACTCCTCCTTCTTCTGTCTCTGTATCAACGTCCCTGAACAGGAACTCGTTCGTTCCCTCCTGGCCCTCGAGCAGCACGCCCACGGTCATGGTCAGAACCTGCCCCCCATGCCAAAGGCCCTCCAGAAGAAGGTACTCTCAGACCGAGAGATTGAGGTCATGTCACTGATTGTGCAAGGCTACATCAACAAAGAGATCGCCGACAAACTGAATATCGCTCTTGCCACGGTCATCACCCACCGCAAGAACATCATGGACAAACTGGGTATGAAGAGTGTCTCCGCCCTCACCATCTATGCCGTGATGCACGGCTACGTGGACATCAACCAGATATAACAAAGAATCCCGCCATTTGGCGGGATTCTTTGTCTTACTGGGCACGTCTCAGATGCAGTGCCTGATAGTTGGGTCCTAATTTCAGGCCGTCCGGAATCTTCTCATAGCGCGACCCCAGCCGTCCGTCATAGAATATCTGTAGGAAACCGTTCTTCTTCCAGTTGGTGGCAGCCAACACACTGTTGTCCAGATAGCCGAACACCTGGTAGATATGCTCCTTGTCGCCCTTCACCATCAGCCTGTCACGCACAATCACAATCGCGTCGTTGTATAGGATCTCATCCTTCCTGAAGTCAAAGGCCATGAGCCCTGCTGCCAGTCGTCGCAGCATCAGTCGTCCGTTATCCTTTGCTATCAGATCCACATGATGGAAGGTCATCGTCTTCGGTTTTGCCTTGTAAACCGTGCGCCCGATGCCGTCGAAGTAGATAGTGTCGCCACGGCTGTCATTTGCCCGGAAGAAGTCACCCTCCTGCGTCACCTCGCCATAGAGGCTGGCCTTGAGATCCATCCCCTGGTTGTCAATCACCGTCTGCTTATTGTGGAAGATGGCATAGGGATAGGTGCCGATGGCGAAGTAGCCGCTACCGTGGTTTATTTTGCTGATGTGAATGAACTGTGGCGGACAAGTCACCTTTCCGTCGTTCATCACACCATACTTACCACCTTGCAGATACACCTCCACGCCTCGGTTCGACTCTCCCCGACGTTTGATGCGGACCATCTCCAGGTTCACCAGTGCCCGTTGTTCCTTCCCCATGGATAGTTGTTCGGGATTTGCAATTCCGAACCCATCGTCCACAATGAGGATTGGTTCCTTGTCCGGATCGCCCTTCCCTGCCACTTTGCCGAGGAAAGTCAGATGCCAGTCTCGGTCGTCTGTCGGCAGACCGAATGTCTGGTAGAGTCCCACCTGATCCAGTATCAGGACGTGCGATTTCCCTTTGCTCACCCGCATGCCCCGTCCCACCTGTTGCAGGTACTTACACAGCGACAGTGTCGGTCTGGCCAGTTGGATGAACTCCACCTCGGGACAGTCAAAGCCTTCCGAGAAGATATCCACGTTGACAATCACGTCCACCGCCTCATTATTCTTATAGGCTTCAACGATCCTGTCCCTCTCTCCTGCCGGCGTCCTACTATCTATCACCGCACATTTCACCCCGTGCGCCTGATAGTACGCAGCGATATGCTGTGCGTGCTGTCTGTCGATGGCATACACGATGCCCTTCTTGCCCCAGGCGTAAGCCTTATAGGTGTCAAACAGATGCCTGATACTCTCGGGCACGTCCATCACCGTCACCATCTCCTTTGTCTGATAGTCACCGTCGGCGCCCCTTTTCTGCAGTTGTCCCACCAGTCTCATCATCAGACTCTCCGGTGCAGCCGACACATACTCGAAGTCGCTCAGCCAGCCCTTGTCGATGAACCGTTGGATATCCCACGACTGCAACAGCGTGTCGAACAAGTCCGTAAAGGGAGCCCCATTCAGTCGGCACGGTGTGGCCGTCAGTCCCAGGAACTTCGCCTGCGGCCACCATTCCCACAGCCTCCGGTACGTCTTCGCCAACGCATGATGCGCCTCATCCACAATCACCAATGAAGGCTCACATGGCGTTGAAGCGTCCGTTGAAGTGGATTTGCAATCCGCTTTCGAAATCTTCTGAATACTCTCAACTGTAACCTTCTCTTTCTCTATGCCAAAGTCCGAAATCGTTTGCCTTATCTGTTCAATCAGTTCCCTTCTATGTGCCACGATGAGAACTCTTAATTCTAAATTCTTAATTCTTAATTCTCTGATTATTTCCGCCATGAGCACCGTCTTCCCCGTGCCAGTCGGCATTTGCACCATGACACTACGATGCCTGCCCCACTCCGTCTGGAGCCGGTCAAGCATATCCCTTTGATAATCACGCAAAGGATAATTCACACCTCAAAAAACTTATGAAAACCATTTAGGGTCACATCCTCGCGATGTGACCTTACAACATGAAACCCTACTTCTTACCTATCACTGGGTCCTGGCCCCGGTGATACCAGAAGCCATCAACTACCAAACATATCCTCCAGTGTCACCACCTTCTGGAACCTGCCCGAATACTCGTTACGCTCAACGCCATACGTGGTCACTAGCACCGAGATTACAGGCTTCGTGTTCCCCGTATATTCCATCGTGCGCCGAATTCGCTCCTGCACCTTCTCCGCATAGTCGCGTCCTACCGAGAACTTCCCCTGCGTGAACTTCATCTCGCACAGGCAAATCTTCCTATCGTCGCGGTCTATCACCAAATCTATCTGCATGCCCCGCTCTGTCTCAGTACCAGGCACCACCCACGACGATTCCCTCGTGGTCACATCACCAATGCCCAAAGCATTCTTGATTTGTCTGATATGCGCACGGCACACATCCTCAAACGCATAGCCCGACCATGCCAGCATCGCTGGCGAGTTGAACGACGACTGCCAGTAAGTAGTCGCATCGCGGTTGTCCTTCACGTGCTTCAGATAAAACATACAGAACGGGTCTGTCAGCCTGAACTTAGCCTTGCTCTCGCCAAACGGCACGTAAGGCGTCACAAACGTGCTCTTTTCCAGTGCCGACAGCATCCGCGTCAGACCTCCACCTGTGGTGATTCCACACTTCCGCGCAATCTCCTCACGCGTATAGCCCGACCGTTTCCCTGCCAGCAACGTCACAATCATCTGCAACTCCCCGGGATGCGTAAACTGCGACGAGAACAGCCTGTCGAACTCATCCCGCAGGGGAGCCTGCCTGCCATAAAGCAGCGTATCGAAATTCTGCGGCACACTCATCCCCCGCCTAAACTGGTCCAGATAGTAAGGAATCCCGCCAAAGGCCATATACGCTTGTACGATATCGTATTCATCCATCGCATACCCGCCCTCACGGAAAAAATCCCTACACTCCTTCAGCGTGAACGGCTCAACAGGTATCGACAGTGTCACACGGCCGTACAAGCCTCCTTTGCCGTCCACCAGTTTGTCGAGGATCCACGATGTGGCACTTCCACATACCACCAATTTCACGTCTTTCCTTGCCAACACCCAGTCGTTGCAGAAATGCTCAAAGGCAGGCATGAAGTTTGCCCTCGGAGTGTCAAGCCACGGCAGTTCATCCAGGAACACCACTCGCACCTCACCCTCCTTGCTCTTCGTATCCAGCAGTTGCTGCAGCATGTGGAAAGCCTCAAACCAGTCGGCAGGGACGGGCTCACCGGCTTGCAACCCATACGAGCGCAACGAGTAGTGAAACTCCTTGAGTTGAATCTTCAGGAGATTGCGCTTGGGCTTTAGTTGTTCGTTTACAGGCGACACCGCTGTATGCTTGAAGGCATACTTGTTTTGGAAAAACTCATTCACCAGGAACGTTTTCCCTACTCTGCGACGTCCGTACACCGCAATAAACTGTGCTCTATTCTTCTCAACTGCCTCTTGCAGAAGTTCTTGCTCTAATTTACGTCCTATCATAACATGTCGTTATTTGGCCGCAAAGATACAATTTTTATTTAATTTGGCCAAATATAGACACCATAATTTCGTTTTTTCAATATTTTGTAACTGTTGTACTTATTTTGTACCCTTGGTTGTTACCTATCACTGGGGCCTGGCCCCAGTGATAGATACATCATCCAAATCCTCCTGCTTGTCTACTGACGTAAAGCGTTGGCTATTTGTCGATTCTCAAGAATCTCGTTATAAAACTCCCTGTCGTCAGGACAGAGGTTGCGCCCCATATCGATGACAATCGTAGAACTGTTGGCTCTACGATTCTCGAAATCCTCCAAAAGATTATGCTCTTGAGCGGTCTGTCGCCATAACGACCCTTCCTTATGAGTCTCGTCTATCAGTTGCTCTGAGTTCATCGAACCGTATTTTTCCAAGATATTGTCCATCACCTTTAGTTCGTTGAGCGAAAACTCATCATCACAGAAATCCTTCTTAGGCGTAACCTTGATTCCTTGTCCATTAAACTCTAAGGCGATAAACTCTGAGAGCAATACTGGGCCATCAGACAACTCCTCAAAAACATCAACGGACACAGGCCCAAGTCTCCATACACTATACGGAATACCAAGGAAAGGCACATGATGCTGTTGCACCATACGTTCTTCCACTAGATAGAGTAATTTCAATATCTCCGTCTTATATGGATATTTAGCATGCTTAGCAATGTAAAGCACGGCATTTCCTAGCTTTTGTCTGTTCGGTTCTGAGAATCTGCACATATCAATTCCTATTTTCGCTGCAAAGATACGATGTTTTTATGAAACTTCCAAACTTTTCCCTTTTTTTTCTTCTCCTAAGGAGAGGAAAGAGATGCTTCCTACAGGTCATTAAGATAATCCGAACGACTCATTCCGATAATCCCTATGGGGGTAAAGGAATTATTCGAATGACTCAAAGGGATAATCCGAACACCTCATAGGGATTATCGGAACGACCCAAAGGTTACCGTTAAAAAAAATGCAGGCTCCGTTGGATTTGAACATTTGTATTTATAAAGACGGAGCCTGCTTTAACTGTCTCTCGACAGGATATCTTCAATATCTTCAGAAACTGTATTTCACATCCACAGTATTTCCACTGCTGCCGACAGCCACATGACTGTCCCTTCCAAATATCTTGTCGCTCAGCCACCATGTCAGTTCTGCGGAGCCGACACCCACAGCAGCACCAGCCACCACATCATACCAGTGATGGCGGTCACTGGCTACTCGCTCCACGCCGATGGCGGTGGCAGCAGCATAGCCCGCGATGGGAATCCAGATACTCTCCTTCCGGAACTCTTTATCCAGAGACCGTGCAGCGGCGAATGCCATCGCAGCATGCCCCGACGGGAACGACTTGTCGTCCGAATGATCCGGTCTTTCCTCCTTGACGATAGATTTCAGCACAGTCTTTGCACCGAAAGCGACACCGACAGAGGCAACCGTATTCACGATGAACCTCGGCCAGTTGTGACACTCCGAGTCCTGATATGTCCCCGTGTGTGATGACCCTTCGACACGCTGGAACATTCTCTTCACCCCAATGTCATACGTCACACCGAGTTCCACCTTGAAGAACCCGTTGCTGCCGGCATTGCTACCTGTCACACTTGCACTCGACTCACTGGTCGTCACCTGATAGTCCACGTCGGCATACAATCCCAAACGATCCGTAAGCCTGTACTGGTTCTCTATGCCAGCGCCCACCAGCGGCGATCCCGAACCTATCTCAAACTGCTTGATGATGCCGGCACGGGGATACACGCTTAAAGTCCATTTCCTATACGGATCATATCCTCCAAAAATGTTATGCAGGTTAAACAGCACATCCGCGCTGGCCACCATATATCCGCCTCCGGAGTAGTTGTCGCGGGGAGATTCCACCGGCGGCACCCACTTCACGCTTTTGTTCTCTATCAGGCCGTTCTCCCAGTTCACCTTTCCCCTGACGGCAACCTCCGGCGTGAACCACTTACCCACGGCGATATCCAAACCGAACGTCTTTCCGTTGGGGAACACATTGGAGAAGTTGCATCCGTATGGATTCTGCAGCGACATATCCAGACCAGCCTGCACGAACCAGTCGCTCCAGAAAGGCCTGTCCTTCCTTCTTAGTTCTTCCCTCTTCGTTTTGAGTTCACCTTTCTTCCCCAGGTCAACCCTCACACCGACGTTGATATCGAAATACCCGTTGCTGCTGTTGTCCACATCAGTACTACCTGCCTCTGCCACGGCACTTGATGTCATATTATAGGCCAGGTCCAGATACAGATTCCATCTGTCGCTCAGCCTGAACACATTCTGAACACCAGCGCCCAGCACAGGAGACCCGTCCCCTGCGCCGCAGTTATATACGGCACCTGCCCGCGGATACAATATCGCCGTCCAACGCCTGTCCGCATCGAATTCTCCGAAGAGATGATGCAGGTTGAACTGCAGATCACCGTAAAGGGCGACATAGCCGCCCTTGTCCATATTCTCACCAGGCTTGTAGAACGGTGCCAGCCAGTTGGCATGTCCGTTCTCAAAGAGTCTGATGCCGTTCTCCCAGTTCAGTTTTCCCCTTAGTCCGAAGAAAGGCGTGAACCACTTTCCCGCAGCCACGTCAATGCCGAACGTCTTTCCATTGGGGAACACCGCTGAAAAGTTGCATCCGTATGGGTTCTGCAGGCTCATGTCCATTCCAGCCTCGAGATACCAGTTGTCCCAGATCCCGCTGCTCGCCACATCCTCCTTCTCCTGGGAGAAGACCGACAAGGAAGCGCACATACACAACAACACAACGAACCTTCTCATTCTCCAAACACAACTACTTATTTCGAATACTCAGCCACACAGTGCGTAAATGCATTATAGTTGCCCATATCGTACATCCGGCCTTGCAACTGCACACCGATCATGCCATCCTGCTCCCTCACCTTGTCGAGTGCAGAGGTCAGTTCTATCTCCTTGTTCGGATCCGTGCTGTTGGTGATGTCCTGATGCAGTTGTGCAAACACCTCCGGTGTCAGGATATACTGTCCGAACACCGACATATACTTCCTGCTGCCGTCCTTACACTTCACGCCCAGGAACTCCTCGGCATACGAGGCCTTCGGCTTCTCCGTCATCTTCGAGATGTTCAGTTCCGTTTCCCTCTTGTCCTCCCAAGTTCCGGAAAGGATGCCATAGTGCGACACCTCAGCCAAAGGTATGGAGTGGATGGCCACCATCAGTTTGTTGTACTGCTCATACTTCTCAATCAACTGCAAGGCACAAGGCTTCCCGGTCTCACTGCGGTACATCGTGTCACCCAGCAACAATAGCACCGGCTCATTGTTGGCAAAGTCCACGGCCTGATACACCGCATGGCCGAAGCCCCGCTTCTCCTTCTGATAGACATAGTGAAGTTTCCTGCCGATAGCCAGGATACGGTTCTCGTATTCCTGCATCTCCGGGTTCAGTTTCCTGAGGTGTTCCTCAGACAGCGGGTTCTCAAAGAAGTCACGGTATAGCAGACGCTCTTCCTCAGAGCCCAGCACCAGACAGATTTCCTCAATACCGCTCTTGATGAGTTCCTCAAGCAGTATCAGTATCACTGGCTTCACCATACCGTCCTTGTCAGGTATAGGGAAGAAATCCTTCTTCAAAGCCCTTGTGGCGGGATAGAGCCTCGTGCCGAATCCTGCCACTGGGATGATGGCCTTTCTCACCGCATGCACAGGTCTCAGTGTCAGCGGATAGGCCTTCATGCCCTGACTGTTCAGGTAGTCTATCACCTTCTGCTGACACTCCTTGTCCTTGGCCAGGAACTGGATGCTGCCGTCACCCTGAGAGCCTACGCCCTTGCCGCCATACGTCCACTGCTTGATGACAGGATCTGCCAGCACCTCATGCAGTTTCGGCGAGGTCAGTTCCTCCGGGCACATCGGTGCCACCGCCGTGTCAAAGAGTTGCTGGGCACCCACCATCAGTTTGCCCAAGGCCTGGGCATCACCCTCAGCCATATACTTGATGGCAAGGTCGACAATCTTCTGGTTATCCTCGCCCAATGCTTTCTGTTCCCGCTCCTCCATCTCGTTCGAGGCGAACGGGAAGCCACGGTTCAGGTCACGCAGGATCTTGATGGTATTCTTCTCTGCGCACAGGTCAGCGAACACCCAGTAGAGGTGTTTCTTCACGTTCAGCGTCTTCACCTCCACCTCGTCGCCGTCAAAGGTCATCAGGTTCGGTTTCACGCCAAAGGCACAGGCCTGATCCAGTCGGCCGCAACGAGACGATGTACGCAACTCACCGAGATAGGCGATGTTCATCTCGCCCATCGTGTTCAGGTTCAGGTTATAGAGTTTGTTGAAGGCGCGAGCCACCAGCACACAGATGGCAGCGCTCGATGACAGTCCGCTCTTCATCGGCAGTGTCATCGCCTTCAGCGTGATCTTCACGCCCCCTACCTGATACCACTCCAGCATATACGAGGCTACACCCGCACAATAACTGAAGAAGGAGCCGCTCTTGGCCACTCCCTTCAGTTCCGCCTCGCTCATCCTGCAGGCGAAGTCTTTCCAGACATCAGCGATTTCAGGTGCCTCATTATACATCTCGAAGATGGATGATTTCTCCACCTTCGCATAGATGCCCTGCTCGATACCCGTAACTATTGAGGCGCCAGGTGCTATATCCGCATTCATCGTGCGGTACTTTCCTGCCCAGTCCGTATGCTCTCCAAAGAGACACAACCGTCCCGGCACAAATAATTCTATCGCCATAATATCAATCTCTATATTTCAAAGTAACTCTCTGTGTTTATCCAAGTAATCATAATTACTCATTACTCATTATTTTTAGTAGGCTTGTTCATCCTTCATGACAATCTGATACACCGTCCACCACATGATACGGAGATCCAGCCAGAAACTCCAGTGTTCCATATACCAGATGTCGCGCTTGATGCGACCTTCCATCTGCCAGAGTTCTTCTGTCTCACCGCGATATCCTGTCGTCTGGGCATAGCCAGTCACGCCCGGCTTCACAAAGTGGCGTACCATATATTTATCTATCAATTCTGTGTATTTCTCATTGAGTTTCACAGGATGAGGTCTTGGACCAACGATGCTCATATCGCCCTTCAGCACATTCCAGAACTGCGGCAGTTCGTCGATGCTCGTCTTCCGCATCAGATTGCCAAACGGGAACTTTCTCGGATCATCCTTCTGCGCCTGTACCAGTCCAGATTCGTCCTTATTGGGATGCATCGAACGGAACTTATAGCAGAGGAAGTTCTTACCATCCAGTCCTGTCCGTGGCTGTTTGAAGAACACCGGTCCATTAGGACTCTGTCTTTTAATCATAAAGGCGATGATAGGCAGGAACGGCAAGATGCACAGCAGTGCCACCGACGACACGACAATGTCAAACAAGCGCTTAATGAGTTTGTTTACAGGATTCTGCAATGGGTTATCGTAAGTTGAGTATATCTCAATGTCATCCAGTGACTCGCGTTTCAGTGGCAATCCTATCGTCTCCACCGATACCGGCACATAATAGAATCTCGTCACCGTCTCTTCACAGAGCCTTGAAATACGCTTGATGGTCTGGGCATCCATCCGTGACAGACAGACATACATATCGTCGCCTATCGTCAGGTTCTCAGGATGGTGCCTGTTCTCTATCAGGTTCTCTATCGAGCCCAATCTTCTGACACCAGCCTTCAAAATCCCGTTTCCAGACTCTTCTCCATAATATCCCAGCACCTTAAATCCGCGCGTAGGATCCTTTACCAATCGGTCATAGATGCCCTCCAGTTCTGGATCATTTCCAACGAGCACCACAGTCCTGAAGTTACCACCAGACAGACGGTATCGTTTCACAACCCAACGCTCAACGATACGTCCGATTAACAGAAGGGCGAACATCAACGTGTCAAGCACGAAAAGCACCTTGCCAACAGGCAGGCTATAGTCTAGGATTTTCAGGAACAGGTAGGCCAATACCACATGCGACATCGTCAGCCCCATGACTCTCTTGAGGATGTCTGTGCTGGTCGTACGTCGCCGGTGAATCACCGTGAAGAACCGGTACTCACTGATCACCATTGCTAAGTTACATACCAAGAAGAAGATGGACTTCTTGTCTCTGGTCCACTCCATCATGGCTGGATAATGCTTGGCAAACAGCCATATCAGCAGGTTTAGGAGAATGAAATCCAACAGGATTACCGACCACTTAATCAGTGCGTTCGTTTGATCGTTATTTCTCATAATCAAATAGTTTTAACACAACAACAAAAAAGGGGTGGTTAGTTAAAGCAATGATATTAATTCGAATTTACAATTAAAGTGTTATTCGATTTCCATGGCTATTACTTTCTCCACAATGGGAGCCATATCATAATACTTGTACTCTGCGAGGCGTCCACCAAAAATGACATTCTGTTCCTGGGATGCAAGAGCACGGTACTGCTCAGCAAGATGATTATTATGATTATCATTAACAGGATAATAGGGTTCCATGCCTTCCTTGTATTCTGTGCTATATTCCTCACTAATGACAGTCTTCGGACATTCATAAACTTCCTTGCCGAACATCTCGAAATGTTTGTGCTCAATGACACGGGTATAGGGCTCATCATGTGAGGTATAGTTCACAACAGCATTGCCCTGATAGTTTGGTGTATCTTCTATACGAGTCTTGAAACTGACAGTGCGCCAGTTGAGATTGCCCAATTTATAGTCAAAGTATTCATCCAATTGACCGCAATAGACGAGTTTGTCCGCATATTTATGCCAATCTTTATAATCTGATTTAAAGAAATCTATGCCTGTATGGCATTCTAAACCTTCAAGCAACCCTTCTATTAGTTTATTATAACCGCCAATGGGAATTCCCTGATAACGGTCGTTAAAATAATTGTTGTCATAGACTAGTCGTACAGGCAAGCGCTTGATGATAAAAGCAGGCAATTCAGTACATTTACGGCCCCATTGCTTCTCTGTATATTCCTTGATAAGTTTCTCAAATATATCTTTACCAACAAGAGTTAGAGCCTGTTCCTCAAGGTTCTGAGGTTCACGGCCTTTCAGGGCTGCTACAGCCTCGGCCTTTTGTTCGTCAATCCTTGCCTGTGCCTGTTCGGGTGTCGTCACACCCCACATCTGGTAAAAGGTGTTCATGTTGAAAGGAAGGTTGTAAAGTTCGCCCTTGAAATTGGCTAATGGTGAATTGGTATATCGATTGAACTCAACGATAGAGTTCACGAAATTCCAAACTTCCTTGTTGTTCGTATGAAAAATATGTGCCCCATATTTATGCACATTGATTCCCTCAATTTTATCGCAATAGACGTTACCACCGAGTTGTGGTCGTTTGTCTATTACCAAACATTTTTTTCCCATCTGCTTAGCGCGATAGGCAAATGTGGCTCCAAAAAGGCCTGAACCAACAATTAAAAAATCAGATTTCATCCTAAACTGATATTAGTTGTATTTCCCTGCTATCACATCATTGTAAAAACGAATATATTTTTTCGCCATAACATCTGTATTATAGATATTGCGAACATCACTAACGGCTTGGTCACACAATCTTTGTGGATATTGCTTCATGGCTTCTCTAATATGTTTGGCATAATCTTCCACAGTATCACACAGATAACCATTTACACCATCTTTTATAACACTATTATTCCCCATGGTATTACTCACGAGCATAAGTTTTCCCATAAACATATTCTCAATAACACTCATGGCAATTGCTTCTCCCTTCGAGCAAAGTACAAAAACATCAGCCCCTTTACCCAATGCTAATGCTTCTTTACGAGGTTTCCAACTGATATGTTCAAGATTGGGAGCATCCAATTGGTGGTCTAGTTCTCCTCCACCAATCCAAACAAACCGCGCTTCTGGAACAGCTTTAGCAATTTTATTAAATAACCATGGCTGTTTTTGAATACACGTTCTGCCTAATGTGTAAACAGTAAATTTCTCATTTTTTTCAGGAACGATACCATTAAGACTATAGCCCAAATCTTTCAGGTTTACCCCTGTTTCGACATAAGACGTCCGTTTTGAAAACTTTTTTGCTTCATCGTCTTCACTCTTACAGCAAGTTAATGTAATGCAATTGGCACGATTACCTAATATTTTTTCAGCAATTCTGAAAGCAATACACTTTAGGGAAAATTTGTCGCCCATCAATACATGTGCATATCCATGTGGTGTATAAACAACCCTATTATTCTTTCCCTTAAACGCCAATCTTCCAATGCCACCTGCTATTGAAGAGTGAAGATGGATGATGTCAGGTTTAACTTCTTTTTCTAACTGCCGTAACTCTTTGACAAGTTTTATATCTTTAGAGACATTTGACAAATTTCCAAAATTTTTAACTTCTATTAGGTTTATTTGCTTGTCCAATGATTCTCTAAAATTTTCTGGTAGGCGTGATCTTTTAGAATACGCCAAATATACGTCAAAAAAATTGCACATATCATTGCAAAGTTGTGTGACATATGCATAAACTCCACCTTCAAAGGCTTCACATACCATTAAAATCTTTTTCTTATTCATAAAACCAAAGTATCAAAATCAACTCTTTCAAACACTTCCAACTTACCTCCTCTCGTTGCGTTTTTTACAACGATTCCATGCTCATCTGCATATTTTTTGAATGCCTCATAAGCTTTTGTCATTCCTCTTACATTACCTATAATATCTTTCACTTTCTCATCTTGATAGAAATGAGTATTTCCCTTCCCTGTTTCAATTATCCTACCCTTTTTGTCGATTTCAAAGGAGTAACTATGGTCAAACCCTAATAAATAAACTTCAGAATAACCAAGATAGGCTGATATCTGCATCGAAAAATAGGACACTGTGGGAGCTACTACAATCATTTTACTGATGTCATTGCTAAATGCGAAATGGTCAGTACTATATCCCATGTGCTCATGAAAGCAGATCGCATCCTTTCGTAAGACAGTATTGTACCTCCAATAATAATCCCCTAAAAAAACTATCTTACAATCAATGTCCCGAATCTCTTCTGGTGTTGACTTTGAATATCTATCTGCAATAACATAATATAAAGGACGCCAAGTTGTCTTTGAAAATATACGATGTATTTCATTGGCTCCAAAACAGTCCTCACCTGCAAGCCTTTCTAAATCTTCAACCTTCAAACTGGGTCCATTACCGATAAGAAAACATCTTTTGCCTTTTTTACTATTCTTTAAGTTAGCATATAATGCGTCATATCCACGTTCTTTATAAAGTCTCTTATAAAAGAAAACTCCTTTATTATAAATAATACACCGCAATGCCTGATGTAAGGGTTTAAACCGATAAAACAATTTACGATACTTAAGATCCATATCTCAATTATTTAAATTTCCCAAAATATCCACAATAATCGATTCTTCTGATGCTCCATCATAGTGAGGATTTCTTATATGGTGATTCCGACACACTCTAATGCTCGCTTACAACTTTGCCCATCAGTTATCGGATTCCCGTAATCGTTCATTTCTTTTCTCTGTTGTTTGAAATCATCTATGCCTGCAGCAAGGTCATCCACAAAGTGATAAAAGTCTTCCATAGATACTAACTTCATGCCTGGCTTATATTTTCCCGGATCATCCATGATAAACCCTCTACCCTTTCCGTAATCTTCTGCATCATCCTCCGTGAAGCCTATAGGGCGATCAAGCACCAAGAAATCCCAGTAAATACTGGAATAGTCTGTAATCATAGCATCACATTGAGTCATAAACTTATAAAGATCCATCCCTCTCGACTTGAAATCCTTATCACTCATTAGGATAAAATTATCCATTTCAACAAGATTATATTTCTCTAGACTCTGCATAGGGTGGAGTTTAATGACAATCTTGACACCTATCTTCTTCAAATGTGTATTCACTTCCTCAAAACGATTCAAAGGAATAATCGGTAGGAACTTTTCTTCATTCTCCACCTGTGCTCCCATTCCCCATCTAGTTTTCCAATATTTTCTATACGTAGGAGTCCATATAACTAATTTATGGTATTCACCAAAGTCATATTTGGGCCACTTTTTAAACAGAACGTCTGTTCTTGGATGACTACAACGAAACATCTTTTCCATTGGAAGTGAAAAGACCTTTGAATAAACAGGGTCGAAAAATTTTGAACCTGATAGGAAACCTGTGAAGTAAGGATTAATCCATCCTTCACGGCATTGACTTAACTCACCCCCTTTACAAGGAGAACCATGCCACATCTGAATAACTTGCTGATCTTTTGCTGGGAGGATCCTAAGTGTCATTGATCTATAATATACATATGAGGATGTTAGAAAGTGTAATACTCCCATAATCTCACCACATTGGTGTACGTTTTTTATTTGCTCATTAGCAAGTTCCTTATAATTCTTACACACATTGACAATAATAAATTTCTCATTATAATTCTTTTCAATCAAATAATCGTAAAGAGCTCCCGTATTGTCAAACTTATCATATTTAGGGTCAAAAATTAAAATTTTATTCTTTTTATGTGGAATTATTTTATTTACCAAAGTCAGAGAGCCAAATGCCATATCATATAAAATATGACGAAACCCTAGAATCGAATATAAAAAATTATGTTTATCCATATCTTGTCAAACCTATTCACTTTTATTCTTTTAAATAATCTATTAACCTTTCAAACATCTCTTTTAAATTGTAACGAGGTCTCCAACCAAGATCTCTAAGTTTATCAGATCTCAACTGTAACATAGTAACAGGGGCATACCCCATATTGTTATTGTGTTCTATACGCACATTAATTTTTGAATTGAAATTTTCTTTCAAAAAATCCGCCAAATTTCTGATACTTATATAAGTGTTTTCATTTGCGACATTATAAGCAAGACCATTTTCACCTTTTAGTAATATATATAACAATGCTGATATACAGTCTGTTGTATAACAATATGGTTTTGAAGATTCTCCTTGTGTATGTAATACTATATCTTCTCCCTTGATTATACTTCTTACAAACTGTGCAAAAACCCGATTCTCATCTCTTGCGATGCCTGCGCCAAAAGTTTGAGTTAGTCTTGCTATTTTAGATGGTACTCCATATTCTGCTGTATATGCAAAACACAAGAATTCTGCTGCCCGCTTCCCTAATGGATAAGAGGAACGAGATGATTGCATGTCAATGTATCCTTGAATTTCCTCTGTTATTGGCTTATCATCGAACATTTGACCATAATATTCCAGTGATGAGACATAAACGAAACTTTCACAACCTATCTTTTTTACATATTTCAAAAGTCTATTTGTTGATTCAAATGCAAGATTAAAAGTTTCGACAGGATTACTTTCCATATATTTACCATTTGTCGGACTTGCCAAATGAATAACAAAATCAATATCCTTAGGCAAAACAGTTTCATCTAAATCAAGTAAATCTAACTGCAGAAATTCAAGGTCACTACATTCGTTATCTAAAAGACTATAAGCTTTCTCTAAGTTTCTTATAACAGCAATGATTTTAACATGAAGTTGTTTTTTCCTACTCAACTCTAATAGACACCTAATTAAAACCGAACCAATTAATCCTGTAGCACCAGTTATTAGAAACTTTTTTCCTTTCAATTTTTCCCATAACTCAAAATCATCAACAAATTGTTGAATATCTTCATTTAAGACCTTACTCATAATAAAAACTAGAATCCAAATATTTGTTGGTTTTCATGCACTTCTACCATCGCTTTAAAAATAAAATAATCCGTAGGAGTTGTAATTTTTATATTTTCCATTGGTCCATTTACCCGTCCTAACTTATATCCATAATGGTGCATCATAGAACAAGAATCAATAAAATCATTTCTTCCTTCCAACCGAGCACGTTCATGAGCAGAAAGAATATCTTTTAGGTAGAAACTCTGAGGTGCACGAGCAATGAGAGAATTGGATCGAGTTGGAATTTCCAAATTGCCATCGGATTGTGTTACAACAAAAGTCTCTGTAGCAGGTATACAAGTAATGCAACTGCCTTCCTTTTTCACAGTTTCTATATTATCTGTGATGGTCTGTTCTGTTATCAGTGGTCTTACGCCATCGTGTATTAGAACTATGTCATCTTGTGTTTCTGCGATTTCATTTGCTGCCATTAATCCCTTGTATATTGACTCCTGGCCAGTATCACCACCTGCGACAATTTTCTTCACTTTATTAATCTCAAATTTCTTCAGCATTTTATTTAAGAAAGGAATCCAATCATCAACACATGCCACGACAATTGCATCAATCATCGGGTGATTATCAAATATTTCCAACGTATAGATAATAATGGGTTTCCCATTATATTCCAAAAACTGTTTTGGCCTTGATGTCGTATGCATTCGGCGACCTGTACCTCCTGCAAATATTAATGCAATATTATTCATTTTCTAAAAGATAATCTATAAAATGTATTGGAGAAAAATCTCCTTTATATTGATAATTTACAACTTCTTTTGATTTAACCCAATCAGTATCAATTTCTTCTGGATTCTCTATTATCCTCATCCATTTTTTATTGTAATATGGATAGCCCACAATGTTCTTGTTATTTGTAATCAGTTTTTTGTTGTAAAAAATAGCTTCAAAGTATCGTAGGGATGGACCATTCTGATTATTCTGTACTATTTCTAAAATACACTTACAATCAGACATTCTAAACAACACATCCTCATATTTCAACCATTTTTGGACATAATTAATGCCATTACACCGTTCTTCTTTCTTACATTTTAGTTGAACATCATATATACATTTACAACCATTCGTAGTGAAATAAAGGAATGAATCATTAATCAGATTAGAACGCCCCCCCTTTGTATTACCTGCAAAATATATATCACTTTGAGGGGCCACTCGCATGGGGACCGAGTTGTTTTTTGAATAATAACAATATCCTTTATATATGAAACCATATTTTTTTGCATCTACAGGGTCATATGTAATCACCTTATCCCATAAAGAACTAAAATAAAGATGCTTATTTCTGTGGACTGTTATAGAATCTGCATTTATAGAATCCAGTATTAGCAATACAACGTCAATCCCTTTAACTTTACATTTTCTTAAATAATTAAGATCTACTTTTTCTAAAGACGAATTAATAACAAGGACAAGTTTAATATTATTCAGGCAAATCTTATTACCATTATCATACCAAACATATCGAAAAGGAAATATATGATCAAACCAGTCAAGGCGTCTACTAAGATGAATATGTCTCAATATTTTTATAATAAAACCTACCTTTTTTTTTATAATATAATGGAGAATAACCCTAGTATCACTTTCTAAATCATTAAACAAACCCAAATGTTTATCTGTTTGGTTTGCCAAAATTAAAATCTCTCTCATTAATCGCTAAAGTGTCGTTATATCATTTATGATTTACAAATAACTTTTGAAACTGACTTCTTTGATGAGTTTATGCATAAAATGTATGGGATTATCCAAGATGCTTTTGACATCATTGTAAGAGTAAATGTAGTTAGCAATAGTAACAGCATAAAACCAAAAACATGTTTATCTCTCATCTTAACAGCATTGTGTCCCAAAAGATAATAGAATAGAATATAAAGCAAATAACAAACCAACCCATTAGTTACTAAAAATCTCACCAATCCGGCTCCCTGAACACCTTGTTTTGACTGGCCAGATGCATTAAGCTGATTAACTTTAGAACTACCTAGACCAAAAAAAATACCACCATTTTCAACTAACTGGTCAAAATACATATCTGTATCACCAGATACCCTATTATTGCCTTTAACTCCTTTTTCATCATCACTTTCCAATCGACTTAATAAGCGCTCGTTTACAGGATTATTACCACCATTATAGGTTGAGAAGAACATATATAATAAAGACAACACTATTACAGACATTACTATCGATGTTTTCTTACGATGTTCAACAAAAAGCGTTACAAAATACCCGACTACAGTTATAGAATAACCTGCTAATGACAATGTAAGTAGTAAACCTACAATTATTACCTTAACATACCACTTCGAAAAATCATATTTATTAATATATAAAAAGAAAGAAAAGAGGACGCCCGCATAACCTGCTTCCAAGAAATAAGACAGAAATCTAATATCATTATAGGCGTATTCAAATCCTCTCAAGGCAAAGAAATAATTATAAAACACATAATTGTCCTGAGATGGATGAGATATTAATATAAATGGTAAATCATTAAAAAACAAATATATATGTATAAAAATACTAGGTACAAGAATGATTGCCAATGCCTTTGATAGGAAGACTATTATTTTTTGGCTATCCTTTACCTTAAGCAGAACGATAAAAGGATATAATTTTATAACTATTATCACCAATAACCCAAAGCTTATTTTTTCACTTTGTATTAAAATAGCCAAGCTATATGATAATATGGCTATTAACAAAGGAGGCGACAGTGATAAACTGACTTTATGTCGTATCTTATAAAAATAAGATATTACACATATTATCAGATTTGCCGTTAAGGAAGCAATAGGGTTGTCGGCCAATATCCAAAAGAACCATGCATAAGCATCCCATAATATATAAAAAAAGAGAGAGAGATAGAACAAATAATCTATCCATCCATGCTCTTGTGGTAATGATTTCATATGAAACAGCAAGAACTATCCTACAATATCATTTCAAATTTAAAACACCCATTATTTTCTCATACAATCTGCTTTTACCTGTCAATATATAAAGTAATCTATTTATATACACTTTTGGCAAAACAGGTAAAGAACATAAGCCAAGATCATTAACAATTAGGCGTTCAATAAGCCCCTTTGAGGCGTTCAAATTTATCAACTCCAGATACTTGTCTTTAACATCGAAATCAAACTCTCCATTTCTGGGCGCTTTATAAGGAACTCCAACGAACTCGCCTTCAGATATTCCTATCACAAGTTTTGTAAATTCCTCAGTTTTTATCAAACAACTTTTAAATCGTTCTCCTCTATTTTCTCGATATTGGCGATCTGTCACAAGTTTTGTTGCCTCTTTATTCAATTCTTCAATATTATCATAAGAATACACGATCTCGTCTTTACCGATAATAATATCATCGCTTTTTTTTGTTGCATATGCAATTATCGGTTTCTTATAATACGCAGCATACTGGGACATAAGACCACCTGAAGACGGGTAGGTACCAATATAAATATCACAATGCTGAAATACTTGAGCAATATCATGTCTTTGACCTAAAAGGAAAAATCTATTTTCAAGATTATGTCTTTTTATCAATTTTTCAAGCACAGAACTATTTCCACTTCCAGCATACAAAAAAACTGTATTAGGGTTGTTTTCTAAAATCTTTCGGATTAAATGAAAGAAAGTATTAGTCTTGTCTGTAATCTTATATATACTACCACCAGAGAAAAGTATTATCTTACCCCTGGTCTCATCTGGAAATCCTTCAAATGATGATAATTCATTAATCCATGGATAGAAAGGAAGATAGCACAACTTATTCTCTGGAACACATCTTAAATGCTTTGACAAAAGTAATCCATATCTCCTATATTCCAATGACAAATCAATCAAACCAAATCCCAATTCAAAAGCATGGTCAGTTAAATTGATCAGAATTTTGTGAATGTTGGGAAAAGCCCACAATGCAACTATTGGAATTATAGACCATGGAGCAATATGAAGAAACACCCTTTTAGGCCTATTCTGCAGTAATATCAAGTAAAGATCTTTAATTCTCTTAGTGTAATCTCCATTAGGCAATTCATAGAAAGTAATATCATTATTTTTAAGCATCGATAGAATATCGCTTCTTTCAGGCGTATCAAGTTTCCTCTCAGTCACGTAAATTATTTTATTTTTATTATCCTTGATCAGAGAAGAAACATATTGCTGAGTTAAACCTATATTATCTCTCGAGAGAAAATCATAAAATAATATTACATCTTCTTTTGTGGCTTCTTCATTCTTATTTAATAATTTTTCTGAAATATGCTTTAAACCATTTTCTAATCGGTTATCTATATAAATTTCATTATACCAATATTGAAAATTTGCAGCTGTATAGATATGGCTAAGCGCTTTCTCATACCTTTCGTTCTCAATATTTCTCCTTACTTCTTTTACCAAGTATTCATATATTGAGTGTAAATCCTTATGAGTATAATGAATTTTCATCATCAAGCAAATTTATTAATTAAACTAATAATAGTTTCTATATCCTCCATACCAATTGTCGGTCCAATAGGCAAACTCAGCTCTTCATCAGCAATCTTCTCAGTAATTGGTAGGCTTAACTGCGGCATATTCCAACTCTCTTTGGCATAGCATTCCTGCTTATGCGGAGCAATAGGATAATGTATTACTGTACCAACTCCATTACTGGCCAAATAATCATGCAACGCATCGCGTTTTCCATTCGCCACCAATACCGGGAATAGATGATAGGCATTCTGATCATCTGGAAGCAAATCAGGCAATGTAATCAAGGGATTATTGATATGCTCATAATAAAAATGAGAGACTTCTTTTCGGTGTGCATTATCCTCAACCAGATATTTCAGTTTCACGTCCAGAACTGCAGCCTGAATTTCATCCAGACGGCTGTTGCGGCCAGTATATTTAAACACATATTTCTTCTGTGAACCATAATTAGCCAATGCACGTACTGCAACTGCGAGTTCTGGATCATTGGTTGTCACAGCACCACCATCGCCCAAAGCACCTAAATTCTTTCCTGGATAAAAAGAATGACCTGCTGCATCACCAATAGAGCCTGTCAGCCTTCCATCTGAATATTTACAACCATGTGCCTGGGCATTATCTTCTACTAATTTCAAATTGTATTTTTTACAAATAGCATCAATCTTTTCTGAATATGCATTTCTGCCGTAAAGATGTACAATGGCTATCGCCTTTGTCTTTGGAGTGATAGCTGTTTCAATGAGATCGTCATCAATCTCCAAAGTATTGAACTTAGGTTCCACCAGTATAGGCTTCAATTTATTTTCTGTTATAGCAAGGATGGTAGCAATATAGGTGTTTGCAGGAACAATAACCTCGTCACCAGGCTGCATTATTCCCATCTCAATATATGCGCGGAAGATCCAAATCAATGCATCCAGTCCATTAGCACATCCAACACAATATTTAGTTCCAATAAACTCAGCATAATGTTGTTCAAACAACTCATTCTCTTTCCCCTGAAGGTACCATCCCCCATTTACAACTCGGCTCACTGCTTCATTTATCTCTTCTCCGTGTAGAGCTGTTACATCTTTTAATGACAAAAATGGTATACTCATATTTTATTAATGTAATAAGTTTCTTTCCAATTATTTAATGTTAACGAGTCTCCATGACCAGGATAGACCAATGTGTCTTTAGGAAATAGTTCTAATATACTACCGATAGAATGATACCAATCAGTCTCATAACTATCTCTTCCATTAAAATATGGTTTAAAAGGCATAATAGTGTCACCTGTAAACAATAAACCACCAATTTCTATACACATTGAACCATAGCTATGACCAGGAGTTAAAATAAAATGAATATCCAAATTATGCCAGCCTTTTGATTCTAATTGTTGACTAATTAGAATGTCAGCAGGTGCTATTTCATACCGATAATTTGGGTCATCATAATAGTACAAGAAATAAACTCTATTTGTTCTTTTTAACTGCTCGTTGCACATTTCAGAGCAAATCAATTTAGCATCTGCATAGAAATTCCGAAGTGCATTAACTCCCCAATTGTGGTCTGTATGTTCGTGTGTCAGAATGATATAATCTAAGGTCAATCGTTTTCCTTCAAGAAAATTTATCTCTTTCTCAGATCTCTCACTAGCAGGGTCAATGATTAGACAATGATTTGTATCATCATCATATACTACATAGCAATTGGATGTCATCAGTTGATTTAAAAACCTTTCTACTTTCAGCATATCAAAAGAACAATACCATGCCTCCCCACGTATATCCTAAGCCTTGTGCTACAGAGAGTACTTTCATGCCCGGTTTCAGGCTGCCATCGCCCATAGCTAAGCACAAACTAATAGGTATCGTTGATGATACAGTGTTACCTACATTTTCAATATTACAATAATATTTTTCCTTTGCTATCTTTAGCTTTCTACGTTCTAGATTAGCCAAGAATATGTTTGCCTGATGATAGACATGTAGGTCTATATCATCCATTGTCACATTATTCTTTTCTAACACATCTGCCACTAATTGTGGTATGCTATCTAAAGAATAGTTCAAGATTGCAGGGCCATCCATATAGAGATTGTCAGAAGAGAGTGGATTTCCGAAATCATCAAATTTCAAGTCGCATGCTGGCTCAGGATGGCGCGCACCTCCTGTTTTCACTATTAGGTTCTCCGCACCTGTGCCATCTGTACCAATCACAAACTCACCTATTTCTGCAATTCCTTTAGTACTAACAAGAGTGGCAGCAGCACCATCGCCAAAGATTGTACGATTACTTTTGTCCCGCTTATGCATATATTTCGAATAGGTTTCACCTGTCAATAGTAATACATTATTTGCTTGCCCTGAGACAATGACTGCTTTTGCGAGCGACAAGCCTGCCACAAAACCGTTACATCCCAGATTCACATCAATCGCAGTAATCTGTTTTGACAGGCCAAGTCGCGTCTGAATAAGACAAGCTGTTGTGGGCAGATGATAATCTGGACTCTGTGTTACAAAAATTAGATAATCAATCGTACTACGGTCAATTACATTTGCAACAAAAAGTTTTTCTGCAGCACCTATTGCAAGATCACTTGCTGTCTCACCCTCTACTGTCACATGACGTTGTTTGATTCCAATCTTATTATTAATTTTCTCTACAGTCCACTCGGGGAATTCCTTAGCAATTTGTTCGTTGTCAAGGATCTTCTCTGGCAGATTATATGCAATAGCTTTTATAAATGCTTTCATCCTCTATTAATACTCTTTCATTTCCAACATCTGGCAACCAGCAAGGTCGAAAATAGCAGAGCCATATACGAAGCCTGCTCCAATGGCATTCGCCAGAATCACATCGTTAGGATTAATCTTTTCTTTATTCTCTACCAATGTCAGAGGGATGGAAATACCTGCAGTATTACCATACTTCTCGATCGAGGTAAGAATCTTGCTCATATCAGCCTTCAATTTCTTAGCAATGAATGATGCCATGAACTTGTTTGACTGATGGAAAGCATACTTATCAATATCATCAATGGTCAAACCAGCAAACTCCAGCAGTTTCTTAACGTCCTTAGGCAATTGGGTGATTGCGTAAGAGAACACATCCATGCCCTGCATTATCAACTGCTCTTTGCTGCGGATGCTACCATCTTCATACTCTTCTGGTATCATGGTTTCTGTAGAACTTGGCATTCTAGCACCGCCAGCCGGTATATATACCAACTCACGATTACCACCATCGGTATTCATTGAGAAGAAGGTGTCTCCATAAACATCACCTTTGGAAATAACGGCAGCTATACCACCGTCGCCAATCAACATACCTGTTGACTTGTCTCTAGGCGAAACCACCTTTGTTAGTGTATCACCAGCCAGAATCATCACATTCTTGATATCCTGCAACTGAAGCATTGTGTCTGCCAAGAACATACTATAAAGAAATCCCTGACAAGCAGTATTCAGGTCGTATGTAATGATAGACTTATTAAGACCAAGACGATTCTGTAAAATAGCAGAAGTACTTGGTGTCTTATAGTCTGGAGTCTGACTGGCAAAAATCAAGACATCGATATCCTCACGTTTAATATCGGTCTCATCAAATATCTGGCAAGCTGATGTATAGCAAAGATCTGAGGTACATGTATTCTCTCCGGCAAATCTGCGATATTCGACGCCAGTTGTTTCAATAAACTTCTCTATTGCATCCTTAGGAAACTCTTTCAGTTCCCTTGTCTTAACCACTTTTTTAGGTACTGTTGCACTAAGTACCCTGATACCTACATTCTGAAATTTAAAAAAACTCATTTCTATTATACTACGGTGTAACCACCATCAATGACTAAATTAATACCTGTTACCCAGCTGCTGGCATCTGAAAGCAGATAGATAGCGCCATTGGCTATGTCTTCTGGAGTACCGACACGTCTTAGCGGATAACGTCCATACATGGTTTCCTTCAACTGATCTTCTGAAAACATCTCATTAGAAAGCGTCAAAATTTCTGTAGGCACCAATCCTGGACAAATTGTATTCACACGAGTCCCCTGTGCTGCCAGTTCAAATGCAGCAGTTTTAGTGTAACCAGCAAGCGCTGCTTTAGTTGCAGCATATGGCCCCTCACCAGTATTAGCCATACATACACCAGATATGGATGCTATCAGCACAATGGATGATTTCTTCTGCAGTTTCTTTTTGCGAAGCAACTGTGATGTCAGCAGTATCGGTCCAAAAGCATTCACGTTCATGATTTCTTCTAAGGTTTGCCTGTCAATACGTTTAACAGGGCAAATCTTGGGGATACCTGCACTATTGACAAACCCATTCAATTCTGGCACTTCATCTGCTAAACGCTCAATATCCTCCTGAATTGAAAGATCTGCAACTATCTGAATATGTCCTTCACCCTCTAACTGATCAAACGTTTTCTGGAGCCGCTCTAGATTACGACCATTAATGACGACCTTGGCTCCCATTTTGGAACACTCGACAGCGATGCCCCGTCCTATGCCGGACGAGGCTCCTGTTACGAGAATAGTTTTTCCTTCTAATGAAAAAGGATTGTACATAATTTACTTGCTATTTGCCAGATTAAACAAATCCTCAATGGTCTTGCTGGCTCGAATGTCAGCACCTGTTACAGTCTTGTCCATCTGCTCGTCAATCATAGCAATAATTGATAAAGCAGTTAATGAACTCCACTCATCGAGGGCTTTGAATTCAGTATCAGCCTTGAACTGATCTTCAGGAGTTTCGTCAAACTCAGCGGCAAATGCCTTTACAAATTCATCTAATGTCATAATTATACACGTTTAAAATGTTAATAAATGAAGTACTTATTCTTTAACAATTGAAAAATCCTGCACTTTACCCTCATAAGTAGGGCAGTGCAAAATAGACGTAACCATAGACTCTGGAGTCATACGTTTCACTATCTTCTGAAGTGTATCATCTGTTCCACATTCATAGAACTCAGTAACGCCATTCTTTACCATATTCAAAGTGATGTTCGTCCATTGAACAGGATAGGTCATCAGTTTTATCTGATTCTCCAGAATCTCCTTCGGGTCAGTATGTGGCAGTCCATCAGCATCCTGATATATGGGAATCTGAGGTGTATGCCAAGTCAACTTCTTCAACTCTTCACCTAGAATTGCACCTTCTTCAGCAGAATTGGGTGAATGACCTACACCCTTTTGCGGCAAAACAAGGGCTCGTTTAGCTCCCATCTCCTTAAGTGCCTTGCAGGCTTTTTTCACTGAGCCTCGAGCACCAGTTATTACTAACTGTCCAGGCCCATTGTAATTAGCGACATAGAGATTTTCTCCATCCTCTTCACCAACCCTATTAATCACATTCAAGACCTGCTCTTCAGGAATGCCAATGATAGCGCCCATCGCACTTGGATGTTTCTGGAAAGCCTCATAGAACACCTCACCACGTTTCTTGATAAAAGGAACCGCTTCTTCAAAGCTCAATACGCCAGCAACTACTAATGCAGCATACTCACCTAATGAATGCCCAGCTGTACAATCAGGCTTAACATCATCTTGCCCTAATGCTGCGGCTACTTCATATATAAAAATACCCATCTGTGTATTGCGGGTATCCATCAGCACCTCTTCGTTTGCTGTAAATAGGAAGTCAGAGAAACGCTCACCTAAAATATCATTCGCTTGTTCAAAAACGGCTTTCGCCATCGGAAAGTTCTCATAAAGATCTTTTCCCATTCCTTCCTTCTGGCTGCCTTGGCCAGGAAACAAAAATGCTTTACTCATTACTATCTATTATTCAAGATTTAACATTTTAACCAATCGTGGCTTATTCGCCTCAAAATCTTCTTTAGTCAACGACATCGCTACATACTCACCTTTCACGTCCATAAAATGCTTGTATATCTTACAGCCAAACATTTTATTAAATTTAATCACTTTTCTGTTTTCCACATGTGTCGCATCGTAGTTATCTTCAAAGGTCATTCCTAACTCCTCAAAAGCAATTTCACGTATGATTAACGGTACTGCCAATACAACTTCCATCGGTGAATTGGGTACCATCACCCAACTGCCTCCTGTATAAGTGGTATCATGAAAGCTATATAGTCTATTTAAACCAACAGGTTTCTCATCTTTATAGAATATGAAATAATACTCTTTACCTTCCGCTTCGCGTTGCTTGTACTTAGAGATCCATTGAATTTGTCCTTCAAGACCGCCTTGAATATCATGAATATATTTAGAAAGAACTGGGTCTGTTCTTAATTTAAATATAAATTCTGCATCTCCTACATTCACGAAGCGGTATGTTAATCCGTATCTTTCACCATGATAATCTGGTGGTAAAATTTTATTCGTCATTTTTGCTCTTATAGATTAAATATTCATCATAATTTCTTATATAATCCTCTTTTTGGTACACCTCACTTGCCAAGACCATGGCAACTGCACCTGAAGAAAAATCCACCAAATCACGCCATAGTCCTGGTTTTACATATAATCCTTGGTATGGTCGATTTAAGAAGAAACTTCTTTTATTCTTTCCATCGTCCAACGTAACGGTAAAAGAACCTGACGCGGCTACAATCAGTTGTTCCAACTCCTTATGTGCATGTGCTCCACGTCCTTCACCGCCAGGTATATCATAGAGATAATAAACACGTTTAACATCGAATGGAAGAGTAACTCCATTTTCTACTAATGTCAGATTACCTTTTCTTTCACTATGGTGTTTATCTAACTCAATAATAGTACAATCAAAAACATTATAACGAGCCATTTTTCTTAAAATTTAGATATTCATCATAATCACTGATATAATCATTCCTATCAAAGTGAATTGACCCGAATTCTAAGGCTAAAGAATTAGTGGAAAAGTTCTCAATTTCTCGCCATAAACCTGCGGGTACATACAAGCCATAATACGAGCGGTTTAAGGTGTACTTCTTCTTAGATACCCCATTATCTACAATTACGTCAAAAGCCCCTGATAAGGCAATGATGAATTCTTCATTCTTTATGAAAGCATGGCCTCCTCTAGACTCGCCACCAGGAACATCATAAATCCAATAAGTACGTTCGATTTTGAACGGGATATCTTTTAATTCCTCAATCACAGACAAATTGCCACGAGCATCAAGAAATCTTGGGAGTTGTAGTATTTGGGGGTCATTCATTTTTTTTAATAATTATAATATTGCGAAATAAAAAAACCATAGCAATCATATAGAAGACATAATTTAGCAGGTATCCTTGGACAAGACCTACAATACCATTCATACGTAGCAAAGTGAATGATAAAAATATATATAAAATTGTAAAACCAACTTCGGTGGTGATAAACGCTTTTGTTTTAGCTTTTGCAACCATAATAAAAGACAGCAACCAACTGCAAATTTTAAAGAAATCACCAAATAACTGCCATGAAAACAGGTCTGTCATTTTTATGAATTCTGGTGTATACAATAACCATAGAATAAAATAGCGTAACAAATAAATAGTAATGCCTAATAAAAGGAGCATTGGAATAAAGACCTTATAACACCTAAATATTTCTTTATGTAAACCGATATTATCTGTAATCTCAGATAGTCGTGGTAAATAATAGATGGAAAAGGCTGTAGTTATAATACTCAAATACATCCTTGATACATGATTCATACCTTCCCATATACCAGCATCTGATGCTGATATTTCATTAATAACATATCCTCTAAGTAAAATTTGGCTTAATGGAGCAAGTATTAAAGATGTTAACGTCATCAATGAGAAACCAAAGAATTGCTTCATAACTGGACCATTTAATCTTTCTGTAAAATAATCCTTTTTCATCCAAGGTTCATCGCGACACATCCACAAGGTTACAAAGAAAACTACACTCTGAAATGTTACGGCATTGATTAATGCACCAGGGAGGCCGAATAAAGATACTAATAATACTGAGAAAAATAATCCAAGTATTGTTCCTGAGATATTTACTTTTACATATTTTTTAAACTGTTTAAAACCATTGAGAACAGATATAAACAGATAATTTAGTGCATATAAGATAATTGTAAAACCAAAAATAACAAATACATAAGAATATTTTTCAGATGACAAAATCAAGCGACTAAGTTGAACACAATCAAATATCAAGAATAAACTGACTAACAAAGAGCAAATCAAGGTTATTCTCAAAGCATTTGAGAGTATTACCTTTAACTTACTTTTATCTTCTTTATATTCTGCAACATATTTAGTAATACCGTTATTAATACCACCATTAGCCATTCCAAGTAGCATCGTATTAAAGTTATTGAGTTGACCAAGTAAAGCTATCCCAACAGGTCCAATAACAACTGCAACAACTTTGACACTTATCATGCCGGCAAGCATACGTACCAACGTTGCCATAGCATTCAAAGAAAACACCTTAATGATGTCAATGCCAGCCAACTTTTGCAAAAACAACTTAATTTGAAACACAATAAAGTATTATCTATTCGCGTACATGTTATCGTAAAACTTCTGGTAGTCGCCAGAGATTACATTGTCAAGCCACTCCTAGTTCCTTTTTATGCTTCGCTACATAAAAGCGACAAAGTCGAGCAGTCTCGATACTATCTATTGATATACATGGTTTCATAGTATTTCTGGTAGTCACCAGAAGTTACGTTATTCAACCATTCTTCGTTCTCTAAATACCACTTAACAGTCTTTTCAATGCCTTCCTCGAACTGGAGAGACGGTTCCCAACCGAGTTCCTTCTGGAGTTTCGACGAGTCGATGGCGTAGCGCAGGTCGTGGCCGGCACGATCAGTGACGAAGGTGATGAGATCCATATCTTCAGGTACTTCGACCTGACGACCATTTTCATCTTTTATTATTTTGGCCTTACGACCTAACAGACGGTCAACCGTCTTGATGAGTACTTTAATGATATCTATATTTTTCCATTCATTAAAGCCTCCAATATTATAGGTACTTGCTATCTGACCTTTATGGAAGATGAGGTCGATGGCACGGGCATGATCCTCGACATACAACCAATCGCGCACATTCTCACCCTTGCCGTAGACGGGTAGCGGTTTGCGGTGGCGGATGTTGTTGATGAACAACGGGATCAACTTCTCAGGGAACTGATAAGGACCGTAGTTGTTCGAACAGTTCGTCACGACGACGGGCATACCATATGTGTCGTGGTAGGCACGGACGAAGTGATCGCTTGAAGCTTTGGCGGCGCTGTACGGAGAATGAGGATTGTACTTTGTGGTCTCCAGGAAGAACTTATCGCCGTAAGCCACGCAATGATTTGCAGAAGCTGTTGTATGTAGTGACGGAGGTTGTTCACACATATCTTTCTTTTCAGAGGAGTTCACGCGAGCCCAGCTCGGAACAATACCCTCAGGATGCGTCAGTTCCAATGCGCCATACACCTCGTCAGTGGAGATATGATAGAATCGCTTGCCCTCGTACTTCTCGGGGAGAGATTCCCAATTGAGTTTTGCGGCCTGGAGCAGCGAAAGCGTACCCATCACATTCGTCTTGGCGAAGGTGAAGGGGTCCTTGATCGAGCGATCGACATGTGATTCGGCAGCGAGATGGATGATGCCATCCACCTTCTTGTCCTGCATCAGTTTGTAGAAGGCATCAAAGTCGCAGATGTCCATCTTCACAAACTCATAGTTGGGTTTGTCTTCGACATCCTTCAGGTTCGCCAGATTGCCAGCATAGGTCAACTTGTCGAGGTTGATGATGTGATACTCGGGATACTTGTTCACAAACAGGCGCACCACATGACTTCCTATAAAGCCTGCGCCACCAGTAATAACGATATTGCGTTTGTATGTCATAAACAGTCTACAAATTTGGATTGCCCGTACGTTTAATCTCGTCTATCACACTCAACAGGTACTGACCATATTGGTTTTTCAGCATAGGTTGAGCTAGTTGGCGCATCTTATCTTCATCAATCCAGCCTTTACGATAGGCAATACCTTCAAGACAGGCTACTTTTAAACCTTGGCGTTTTTCAATAACCTCTATATAGGTTGAAGCCTCTGCCAGAGAGTCGTGAGTGCCTGTATCAAGCCAGGCAAAACCACGTCCTAATGTCTGAACTTTGAGGTTTCCCTCTTTCAGGAATTCCTGATTGACAGTTGTAATCTCTAATTCTCCACGTGCTGAGGGCTTTATGTTCTTTGCGACCTCAACAACCTTATTGGGATAGAAGTAAAGACCTACCACAGCATAGTTTGATTTGGGTTGAGCAGGCTTTTCCTCAATACTCAGGCAATTGCCGTCTTTATCGAACTCTGCAACGCCGTATCGCTCAGGGTCGCTTACCCAATAACCGAAGACTGTAGCCTTGTTATTTTGCTCCGCATCTTCGACGGCTTTCTTCAACAAAGTACTGAAGCCATTGCCATTGAATATGTTATCACCTAATACAAGGCAAGCAGAATCATTGCCTATGAACTTCTCACCAATGATAAAGGCTTGTGCCAAACCATCTGGAGATGGTTGCTCTGCATATTCAAACTTGCAGCCATAGTCACTACCATCACCCAGCAGACGCTTGAAAGATGGAAGATCATAAGGTGTAGAGATAATCAGAATCTCACGGATACCCGCCAACATCAAGACCGATATTGGATAGTAGATCATCGGCTTATCGAAAATGGGAATCAGTTGCTTTGAGATTCCTTTTGTAATGGGGTAAAGGCGTGTGCCAGAGCCACCTGCTAAAACTATTCCCTTCATACGAGTTGAAAGTTGAAAGTTGAAAATTGAAAGTTAATAAAGGCTTATATTAATATCAAATGGACTATCCAACTCTTTAAGCAAAGAATGCTTGGTATCTTTTTCTGAAAGAATAGCATGTTCTGTGGGAATCTTCCAGTCAATACACAAAGAATCATCTAGGATGCTAATGCCTCCATCAGCCTCCGGATGATAGAACTCGTCACACTTGTATTGAAACACTGCTGTCTCACTCAGTACTGCAAAGCCATGGGCAAAGCCCCTAGGAATAAAAAGCTGTTGTCCCAATTGACCATTGAACATTGAACATTGACCATTAAATACATGCCCTTCAAACTGCTTGGCGATACGCTCACCTTCTTCGTCTCTTGCACAGAGAAGGCACTCTACATGTTGGCCATAGGTGGGACTACCCTTTCGAATATCAACAGCTACATCGAGGACTGCACCTTTGACACATCGGACGAGTTTGCTTTGTGTGAAGGGAGGACGTTGGAAATGTAAGCCTCGCATTACTCCGTAGGATGATTTGCTTTCATTATCCTGAACAAAGTGAACTCTATATCCAAGAATGGGAGCTGCTTTCTCATCGAAATCCCGTTGAGAGAAGGATTCAAAGAAATAGCCTCTGGAGTCTTCAAAAACGTTGGGCTCGACAATTAGGACATCATTTATCGAAGTTTTACGAATTTGCATAAAATAATAAGGATTCAATGAATTGTCTAACACAACCCTCACCACCTTTGAGAGTAGTAACAAAAATATTAGGAATACTCTTTACTTTGTTTGTTGAATCTGCAGGGCATGCGGCAACACCCACTACTGACAGTAAGTCATAGCAATTAATATCGTCACCTATATAGGCAACTTCCTGAAGAGTGATGCCCAATTCGTCACATATCTCCTTAGCTGCAGCCACCTTTCCTCCATCACGTTTGCTTTGGCGCAGGTAGTCGAGCTTCAATTTTTTGGCACGATTCTCGACTATTTTAGTATCCTCACTAGTAATGATACCTGTCTTAATACCAGCTTCGCGTAATAACTGAAAGCCCATGCCATCTCGGGTGTTGAATTTCTTCAACTCGTCGCCTGTCTCTGAATAATACATGCCCCCGTCAGTCAGGGTTCCATCTACGTCACAGAGGAAGAGTTTGATTTGTTTTTCCTCCTGCTGCCGTTTGGACAGCACATGACGTTGCATGAGGCTTTCGAGAATTGTCCAGTCATCGGGTTCATCTATTTCAGTAGCGGTATATTCAGGCATTTCGTAAATGCCAATCTTTCCGCTGAGACGATTGCCAGACTTCAGTATATTTTCAACCGTATTAATATAGAAAGCACCATTCTCCATCAGCATTCCATTGAAATTCTGGCGGCGGGGGCGATTCATGTAGTCGTAATTCATAGATGTGCCATCCTCGTTCCAGAAGAAACGGTAGTTACGAACACAAGTAAGGATGCTATCGTATTCGCCCATAGAATACATCTGCAGAGCTTTGGTGAAGTGGTCCGTTTCAGTTAAAGGCGATGTTGCCTGCACAAGCATGAATATATTATCTTTGGAAAGCCGGGCATAGTTGATATATTCCAACATCACACTCTCTGTACTGGCCGTGTCACAGGCATTCTCTGCAGAGCGACGATAGAGCGAGGTCTTGGCATATTGACGGTTCTCGACAGTCATCCAAATGTCATCAGAATCTGTGGCTACAATAACTTCATCAACGATGTCACATGCTTCCAAAGCCTCAATATTCCAGCACACAAGTGGCTTCCCACAGAAAATCTTAATGTTTTTCAGGGGGATAGACTTACTTCCTCCTCTGACTGGAATAAATGCAATGACTTTCTGACTGTTTACCATTTCACCTGGTTTTTTTTCAGTTTGTTGCGCTGCACCTTCTCGATGTCGAGGATATCCTCACGCTTGTAGGTAAGAGCCTTAGCTACTGCACGGCAGTCTCTTGCTAACTTACGTACACCATCAGGCTCCAAAGATGCAGCATGATCTGTACCTTTCCATGTCCGATCAAGAGTATAATGCCTTTCTATCCACTCTGCACCAAGTGCTATTGCTGCAGAATCAACCGCAATACCAAGATGATGGCCAGAAAAACCAATGGCCTTCACACGGTCAGCATAGAGTTCACGAAGTTTGGACAGTTCTAAAAGACAGATGTCCTCAAAGGGTACTGGATAGCCTGAAGTACAATCATAAATTACAAGATCTTTGTTACGCCCCATCTGCTCAAAGAAGCAAATTATCTGTTCTTCCTCCTCACGAGTAGTCATGCCAAAGGAAAGGTGAATCTCACCTTCGAAATTCTCACAGAGGTAAGTCAGCATCGGCTTGTTCAGGTTACATGCAGAAGGTACCTTAATGAGTTTCGGCTTCAAAGTACAAATCTCCTTGGCAGAGGTCACATCCCAGACGGATGTAGAATACTCAATACCGAATTCATTGCACCAGGCTTGCAACTGACGATGCTGATCGAGTGTGAACTCAAGAAACTCACGGTGTTCGCCATATGTCTTGCCATAGGAATTCTCTGGGTGAGGATGCGGAGCATTATACTCCTCAGGGGTCAGCAACTCGCGGTTGCAACGTTTTTGGAACTTGACAACATCAGCCTTACAATAAGTGGCAGCGGTCATAATCATTTCACGAGCGATGTTCATATCGCCTTTGTGATTGCAGCCAATTTCAGCAATAATTTTGGGTACTTTCATTACTCTTTTCTATTATGTTATATGTAAGAATCTTGTTACTTTATGGGATATGCTCCTGTCTTTATTATCAATGAATGCATCTAAAATCTTTGATGATCCATTTGCAGGAATAATATCGTAATTTGCTATTAACGCTGGAATCAATGCACTGTTTCCTTCTTTTATCTTTAACTCATCACCAGTACTACGAATCTGTATTATACAATCACCTTCGATACACATAGTGATAATGAAACTATCATATTTTATCAGATCACGATGGAAAGGTTTTGAGATTTCCATCACGCGAACACTAAAATAAGGAGAATCAATGATTTGAACAGCCTTGTTTGATCTATCATCGTATTCTGTGCGATAATTGTCTTCTACATGGTAATCAAGCGCCTTTGCTGCTAACTCCGTATGCAATTCACGAGGCTTACCATCCATGCCATGACGATTATAATCAAAGATACGATACGTTACATCTGAAGATTGTTGTACCTCAGCCAGCATAATACCACCGCAGATAGCATGTATCCGGCCAGCCGGGAGGTAGAACACATCGCCAACCTTGACTGCATGATCTGCAAGAACTTCCGTGATAGTACCATTAGCAATACGTTGCTGATATTCTTCCGATGTTATTTCTTGTTTGAAACCAGCATATAGATGGGCACCTTCATCGGCCTTGATAACATACCACATCTCAGATTTCCCCATCTTACCATGCTCGCGCATCGCCATCTCGTCATTAGGATGTACCTGAATGCTCAGGTCTTTCTTGGCATCAATGAATTTAACGAGGAGAGGTAGTTTGCCATTGTATTTCTTATTGACCTTCTTACCTAGAATGGCATCGGGATACTCATTGATAACAGAGACCAAATCTCTGCCTTTCCATTCGCCATTACTTATGATGCTGGTGCTCGTAGGCACAGCACTCACCTCCCAACTCTCACCAATCGGCTCGTCAGAAGGTTCCAAGCCTTTATAAGGGCGCAATTGGTTACCGCCCCAGATTACGGGGTGTAAGTTTGGCTCAAATAATAACGGATATAATTTCATGTCATTTTTTTGGTG
>Ga0247610_10001072_pt1 | contig 34965 bp, 49 predicted proteins | sample 174DNAGHGhighgp2_FD_193483 | JGI IMG/M metagenome (GOLD analysis project Ga0247610, IMG submission 193483) | Sheep rumen microbial communities from Palmerston North, Manawatu-Wanganui, New Zealand - 1742 DNA GHGhigh gp2 | ecosystem: Host-associated > Mammals > Digestive system > Stomach > Rumen...
GTTGTCCTCGGCCTGTTAGACGAACGGGGAAATAATGAGTGGTATTCTTTCCGTTAAACCACGAGCCTCTTCAAGCCTCGCGTGGATTCGAACCACGGTCTCCACCCATAAAAGGATTACGCGGCCAATCCCCAACCACTTGCCAATTTCCAGTTGCTGAACCTGGATTCATCATGTTCGGCCTACACTAGTGTCGCCTCATCAATCGGCTGCGCATAACGCCTATGACTTATCACACATCTGGACTGTCCTCTTCCGTGTAGTGCGCTTACACGGGGAGAAAAGGATTCGCGGCCAGCCTTAACTAAACCACTTGTTGATTGTCTCAAGTCCAATCATTGTCTCTTCGACCATGGCGATTGGAATGTCCGAGACTTTAGCCTCATCAACCACAGGCATTGGTGCCTTACTTCTGGTTCTACTTGACTTACCCCAGACAGTTACACCCTTTTAGGCTGTCACGCCAACCTCTGCCAAGTAAAGTTGACGCTCCTGTCAACCAAGGTTCTTCCGAGTTTCACGGACATAGGTTGACTTGTCGAACCCCTTCCACCGCCGCATGGACGTAGGTTGGGGAAAATAACCTTACCTAATGGAGTCGTTAAAATCTGATTGATACACGGAAGAAAGTTGGGATATGAAATTTGATGTAGCTAAATTGGCAGATTTGATTGCCTTTTTGGTATTGTCACTATCAATTTCCAAGCTACCACCAAACGCTTTTACCTGCAATTTCCAATAGCTTCGAACCAGTTCGGTGATGTCTTTTTCGGTTTTCTCTATCACCGATTCCACGCTTTTATACGAGTCAAACTTCTCAGAATATCCTTCACCAAAGAGCTCTACCAAGCCATCGGCGGCCGATTCCACGATAAGTCGTTCCATTGCTTCTTTTTCGTTTTTCATATCTTGTCTATCCCGACAGTATTTATTAGAAATTGGTGGACGCGGGGAGACTTGAACTCCCGTCCCAAGCACCGTCACATCCCAGATTCTATACCTACAATCATCTTCCCGTTTTTTCATTCGGACATCCAAGCATTACACAGGCAAGTTGGGAATAACTTATACCGGAAACTCGGAGCCTAGCACTGCGCTTTCTTTTACCTCGCCACATCCGCAACTACGAGGTTTTTCAGATGATATTTACGGTTCCCCGGCTATCTGAGTCGCCGGTTCGCCGTGTAGCTGTCATGTCCCGTAGGACTAAGCTGCAAGTGCGAATTCATCTTCGACGTTTATATTTTGAACTACTTTAACGACAGATGTTCTTTTGTCGGATTGCATCTGGTGCCACGCATACCGGTCGAAACCAAAACGCGCCCAATTAAAATGGCGAACACGATGGGAATTTCACCCACATCACCGGCTCAACATTCCCCGGCATCTTGTTCACGGCGATTAGACTAGTACTTTCACCGTATAGACATTTCGCGTCCCCTCCATGGAGGTGATAAAGCATTGAATGCCTTTCGAGACTACGTGTTCAAATTGTCACCACGATGTGGACTCGAACCACCCTCTCCGGTTCCCTAGGACTGGGTTAGGTACACCGGTGTGTGAACCCCTACACTATCGTGGCATAAATTGGCGGGTCGGGTTGAACTCGAATCAACGCTCACCCGTGGACCTAGGATATCCCCACGAGCATGTTTACCACTACACCACCGACCCTTAAAAGACTTCGCGGCCAACCTAACAGAACCACTTGTTGATTGTCGTACTTCCAAGGTTCTTCCGAGTCTCACGGGTATAGGTTGACTTGTCGAACCCCTAGCCCAGTGCTTTCCTGAGGTCGGGGAAAGGATTTGCCAACTTGGTAGAGTCCCCAATCTTTGTCATGGGGCTTCGCATCCGCTATTCGGCGGGGAGTTTATGGATTATATCCCCGCACTTCGCTTGATGTTTCCGTCACGCGGCGAATGGTTGATTGGTTGTTCTGCTCATTTCACTCTGATTACAGCCAACAAAAATATCAGATTCCAAATATGGCAAGGAAAAAGACTTTCGCGGCCAATCAGCGGCCAAACCACTTGCAGGTTTCGGATAAGACAGAGTCTTCGCGCATTAGACTTGATTGCCCCAATATCCGAACTTCGCACCCTACCGATGCTATGGCGTACACCCAGAATCTCCATTTTGTCACCAGGGATTAAGGCCATCGCCCCACTGATTGTCACATGCTTTGGACCGACATTGGTCTCGCATGCTCCTGCGCTATTGGCTATTAACCCACGAAACGGCGCACCGTCCCTTAAAATTCTAACAGACACGTTTTAGTTCATTTTCAGTGAATTTATTTAATGATTTTTAAGTTGCTGCTTGTGCCTGAAATGGTCCGGTTTGTTTGAAGTTTTAGTCCACATAGTGTTGCGTACAACCGGAAACTCCGCCATGCCCCATAAAACACAATCGTGAGATGGGCAGTCCCACGACGTTCTCAAGTCATCTTAAACACAGACCCGTATATTACCCATCGACATCTGGTGCCGCATAAGGTATCGGAATCGAACCGCTTTAACCAAAATATGGAATTGCTGAAAAAGGGCCTGTCAAGGAGGTTACATGAAGACCACGAAAAGAAAAACAGATGCGTTGTTTTGCTGGTATTGATTAACGGTCAATTGCATTTTAGGGGTTGCTGTAAGCATCTGGAAAAGGAAATGTGGTTAGACCAGTTACACGGAAAGGAGGTGAATGTACATGCATCTGGTCAGCCGAGAAGGAAGGAACGAAGACCCGGTTGTCCCACAAAGGAAAACAGACGCGTATTTCCGGTTCGAATGATAATCGAATGAAATATGATTGCTGTGAGCGTCTGAGAAATGGATGCGGGAGCCCGCTCTGCCCGGGCGACCTCAAGGGTATGAACCTTGCAAGCTACTAACTGCTCCACCCCGCATTAAAGGGAAAAAGGTGGGGGATTCCCGAGAAGTTAGGAGGTGAAGAATCGGGTAATCCCCCCGGCGAGTTAAATCGACCCGGTTGAAAGGTTAAGACCGGTGTTCGTTACTCACCAAAAAAAAAAAGAAAAGGTTTAAGTTGTCAATGAACTAAATTTCGTCGCACACAAGTGTGTATCAGAAATTACGGCATCTATTATACCAAATCCCCGGAGGGTTGTCAACAGGTATTTTAGATTTTTTTTTATCTGGAAGCCAAGGTTGACTACTTCCAAACTTTACACCTAATATTATACGACTTTTCCCAGAATAAGTCAACGACTTTTTTTTGAGATTTTTTGCGGGTGGACGGTTTTTCCCGCTCACCCGCATATCGCTTTAATATTTAGCGTTTAACCCTGTTTGAGCAAATACGAGTTTGAAACGCTTTTAAAAGTTATCGGGTTATCGGTGTTGATTTCCTTAAACACCACACCCTCACGCTCATTACCACGCACGGTTTTACCTTCAGCAAACTTCAGCATTTCCTCACAAGTCCTGAACTTTACGAACGCTCTGCAATCCGGGTCTATGACAGCGACGTGTGGAATATCCAACAGCTTGCAAAGTTCCCGACGCTTGGTTGGTTCAAGGAACTTCTGGTGGGTAATATCCCAAATACGAAAAACATGCCACTCGAAATCGGGATAAAGGTCGCGATTTGCCTGGATACCAGGACCAACCAATTCACCCTGTAAAGCCAATTCAATATGACTTGCGTCGTAATACTTCTTTAGCTTTTCCTCAATTCCCATCTTGAGAATGGTTGACCAAAACTTACTAGTCTCCGGGTTGCGCTTCAGGCGCATATTGCGCGAGCAAACACCAAACCAATTCTCTTCACCATCGGTCTTACTTGGAGCATAAAATGCAGTACACGATGAACCATCGTTCTTCTCAGTAATTTCAAAATGCTTATCAAGCATCGCCGGGTCGTCGAAATATTCAACCAGGTTCTGGATACGCTCTTCGTCGGTCTTGGGAATCCAGAACGGGAAATCCGAGAATTTATCACCACACGGAACCTTGACCGGGATAAACGGAGCGGAGATTTCGTCGTAGTGACGGACTCCGAGCTTTTCGGTCAAATCATCACCAACCTCACATTCTCCAATTTCAGGGAATGCGCTAGGTGACATAACAAGGCCCTGAGAAATAACACCACGAAGCTTCATAGTCTTAATTCGGAAACCTTGCTCGAAAACCTTTCCGTTTTTAGAGAACTCACGATAGCAGCGCGCCCGTAGAAATTCGAACCGCTCATCAACTGGTAGATAAGAATCTATTTCAAAATAGATAACCTTATCACCAGGCTTAAATTCTCCTTTACCGGTAATTACATTCCATCCATCGATATGGGTAACTTCGATTCTATCCGCACCCTCAATCGGGGACACAGCGGAAACCTGCTTTATACTAGCCAATTTTCTCATAGTATTTTTATTATACCACACCACATATAATGGCGTCAACCATAAATATCACAGAGGACGAATTATTATGGACAATTACGACCTGGAAGATATTTGCATAGAAGCCTTTGGACAAGACCCGGTTTATAAGAATACCGAATATACAAGCGAAACAAAGCGCAAAATTGACGAAAACGAAGACCCGATGTACGCGATGGTCACCGAGGCTTTCGGCGATGATGAATCCGATAAGAAAGACGACGAGGATGAGGACGACGATGACAAATCGTCTGATACTCCTATGTTCGGGTCAAATTCTGATAATGACGATTCGGATGAAACCGAAGATGAATCCGACGACCAGGATGATTCTTCAGAGCCAGAAGATGATACCACAGAAGATGATTCCGGCTCAACCGAAACTGCATCTACATCCACATCTACGGATGGCGAGGAATCCGGTGGAGTAGCTGACCTCTTCGGTGGTGATAACGAATCCGGTGTAGATGCCGATGGTTTGACCAAGGTATCTGATTTTGGTGTAAAGGCTCTTCTATTCTCTACACTTGTTCACTTCTGGCATCTTAACTGCGAGCGTAATGGTCAACACGAAGCCCTGGCAGACCTGTATGATAGCCTAGAAGATAACGGTGATAAGATTCTTGAGGCTGTAATTGGACAGACGAAGAATCCGGTTTCACCTTCTGAGCTTGAGTTTGAATACGGAGACCTTTCTTTCGGTGACGAGGCAATCAATAAAATTAAGGAATTCCGCGATGAAGCTTGCGACCTCGAAGGGACACTAGACAAGAATGCTGGATTGGCAAATATCCTCGCCGACATCGTCGAAGATTGCGACTCTGCAATATATAAACTTACTAGACTGGACTAAACAAACCCGATTTCAACATTTTCAAAGATGGGGAAATCGGGGAGCTTAATCCCCTGTAAAACTCCGTTCTCGACGATAAATTCGTATTTTCCTATTCTGTTCTTCCGCATCTCGGCATTCACCGTGGTGCGGAATTCATTTATAGCCTGAGGTGTCATACCCTTAGTCACCAGAACTTTGTAGTATCCACGAATCTTAGATGAGAACTTTTGAAACCCTATGGTTTCATTAAGCATGGTTTCATGGAATGACCGGCGACGGTATTTCTTACGACAGTTTGCACATAGATATGTGTCCAGGTATCCTTGTCTGGTTAAACCGGAATTGCGCCAATTACGAGCCAATATTTCGGTTCGCATCCATTTCTTTTCACCGCACCTACTACACTGAATTCTCGCACCCATTATAACCGTCCGGTTATCCCCGTATTCTTAATATACCCCTCGAAAAACCCCTGCATACTAGCAAGAAACCGGGCATTGTTTTGTATCGTCGGATTCATACCAGCCATCTTAACCATCGCAGCTAACGTTGAACGGAAAATATCATATACTTCAGAATAAGTGGTATTTTCGGTTTTACTGTCCTTGGCGTACTGATTTACTAATACTATTAATAAATTAGCAAATTTAGTAAGAAATTCACCCATATTCCCATCGTTTACATTTCCCATGCTCCCATACAACTTTCCGGTATCGTAGTCGCGTCCATAGCCGTTCTTATTCCAAAACGCCTCTGTTGGAGAACCACCAGCTGTCTCCTGTTGTACCGGTTGTTTTTCTGCTGTATGTCCGGTTATAAGTTCGAGCGGATTAGCCATTGGATACCTCTACCGTCGGATTTGATGGTTCTACCGGTCTCATTACTGACCCGGGAGATGTGATTGTATCGGTTATTTGAACAGCCCTAAAATTGAGGTAAAGTCGATTTGTTCGACCGCAATTATCACACTTAAATGTATTTGTTGTGAGAGACAATGGAACCTCGTTTGGAACCGAACAATAAGCACACGGAACTTTCAAAACCTGGTTTCTAATCAAACTGGCCATTTCCTTTTGCATATCCACAGCACGTTTCTTGGCCCGGTCCAAAAAGATATAATTCACTATTAATCCTAGAGCATAATTTGCTGCAAGGGCAATTAAAAATGGACCCCAGAATCTACCAAACCAAAAATATGCACCGAGTCCCAATAATAGAGGTGCAATACCAAGTCGTAAAAAAATCTGAAAAATGAGTTGTAGTATGGTTTTCATGATATAAAAAAGAACCCCCGTAAATTAGTTATACAGGGGTTCCCAGTTGTCAACCTATTGTTCTCGCTTGTTCACTATAAACTGTATGGGTCGAGGTCAAAATCTTCCTCATCCTCAGGTGATATTGGCTTTTCCGGAGGCTTTACGTTTTCAACCGAATCATCGCTGATTTCGTGTTCTTCCGGTGGTACAACGTTATCGATACCATGACGCTCCGCCCATTCATCCGCAGGCTCACCATTGATTTCGATTATTCTAGAATCTCCATCTTCGCCGCTGTGTTCTGATTTTAGATTATCCACAATTTCGTCGAAATCAAATTTATTATCAACGAGGTTTCCGTCTTCGTCATAATATTCTTTTCCGTCATACTCGATTTTATCGCCATTAGCAAACGTTAAAGTGATAGGATATTCAACGGACCCGGATTCAATTTCTGCACCCTCGCCGTTTTCGTCTGCTTGCGAGTCGTCAGATGCGGCGTCCATTGCTTTGTCTAGGCTTGTTTTTCCGCGCCCAACTGAACGAACTGGTTCGTAATCGGAGTCGCCACCAAAATCATCGGAGTCCGCGTCATATGGCTTATCAGTAATCATTGGTTCTTCTTCCGATGGTGTCACTTCAGTTTCATCCCCTTCGGTTTCACCGACATTACCAGGTAATATTTCTTCTTCACCGTCTACGGAAACAGACTCACCATCGTCGGAATCGTCGTCGTTAGACGAAAAGTCACCCAATGCCATTCTTGTGTATTCATCACCAGTGTCTTCGACATCTTCATTATCGTCGGAATCATCATTTCCCCACTGCCGGTCCATCTCAGACATTTCATTTATGGGTTCCCATGGTATACCCTGATTTTCATCAAATTCAGCAAGATAGCTTTCGTCTATTTCCTTTTTGCCCTTCTTGCCCTTGGACTTAGGCTTACTTTCTTTGTCATCTTCGTCCTTCTTCACACCTTTTTTTGTGAATTTTTTAAACACGAAGGGATTGAGCTTTTTTTCGCAGCATATTTCTTCGGCTATATTACCGAGTTCTTCGAAGTCTTCTGTGGTATAACGGTTCATAATGAATCCTTTTCCTTTTCTTCAATATTTATAGAATCGGTAGCAGAAACGGTTTCTATGGAGTTAAATTGTTCTTCTATATAATAACCGATACCATCCTGACCATTAACCAAAATGGTATCTGCGATTGGAATTTCGCGTGCTACAATCCAATCAAATAGCGTTAGTCGACGGTTTAAATTTGGCGGCGAGGGGAATGGAAACCCCCCACCACCCATGTGAACATGAAATGTCATATCAATCCTTCATCGCCGTCCACCACCACGGTTTAACCCTGTGAGGGGCCTCGTTAAATTCGCCGCAAGATTTGACGTTGTCGGGCACATCATTCGCTTCATCATCCTCGTCGTCGTCATCGTCCTCGCCTTCTTCACGTTCAGTGTCGATGTCCTCGCACTTAAACCGTTCCGCCAAACTATTCATTACAATGGTCTTACCAGTCTCGTCGATATTAGCAAGGATTTCGGGAAAGGTATGGCCGTTGAACATTGACATGATGTCCGGTTCATAAAGCGCAAGCCACGTTGACATCGTAGTCCAATAACTAAGTGCGGATATGAGTTCAATCACACACGCGGAAATAGCCAGATTGATATCATATGGCCTGCCCTCCGGGTATGTATGGGTTGCTTCGAATACAGGGTAATCAAAACCAGGTGTAACGCGAACAATAACTGTACGCCGGTCATCAACTGCGGTTACACCAAACACATAACCGTGATAAAAAATGGGATAAAGAGAAGCGTTGTCGGTTAATCCATTCTTAAGAGACTCATTCCAAACGTAGTTTAATGCCAACCGATATTTGCCTTCGAAATCCGCCGGAAGGACAGCTGGGTTGCCAATGTTGAGTACCGGTACCGTTACCACCATATTAGTAAACGGGTTTGTTACAATCCGAGGTTCAGATAAACGACGAGAATCGTTTGTTTCACGAGAATCCACATCATCTGACTCATCATTTGTGTCAGATTTCTCGGCTGAAGTATTATCCGACTCCGAAATACGCCAAATGGTTATGTTGTCGGAGAAAATATAATCGTCCTTATCCGCCCCTATTGTCAGTGTATTTCGTTCTATTAAATGCTGACCCCTTGGGCCGTTCGTCGTTTCTTCGTGGTTGAGTGTTATTCTCTTGTTTTCTCTGTCTATCTTCGAGACGTTGTACTCAATTTCGGTTCCCGTTGCGTTATGGACAAACCGAATTTTGTCGTTCTCGTTAAGTTGGTCAAGACTGGTAATGTGCTTTTCTGTAGTATGCTTCATGGATGGTTCCTCAAATTGAATTGACTATATTATAGCATACCTGAAATATATTAGTCAACAGTTTTTTACTCTATAATAAAATTCGAGCGCTTCTTACCGTTTGACGAAAGAATCAAAAATCCGTGGTGCTTTGCGGCATAAAATTTTTCTGGTTGCCACCCATTATACCCGGAATTCAAATTCTCAAAATCCCTGGTTCTGCGCGACGTGGATATCCAATCAAACTTTCCGCCATACCACTCACCGTCAGAACCCAGATAAAATATACAAGCCAAGGCACCGGCCGTATCATTACCCAAACCCCAAGCGGCTAAGCTGCTGCCGTTATCCCAGGAGTATGACATGCCAGAACGACCATTTATACGAAGGTTAGATATTCTGACTGCTGGGTCTTCTACCGCGTTTTCGCCCTTAACACCACCATATATAAAGTGTAATTTTGGTGATTCGGTTAATTGCTCATTATTCTGGTTTGATTCGTGTGAATCGCCGGTTATATATTCGTCTGTGATTTCACAACCCAGAAATAATATAATACTTAAACAAATATACGCTATTCTTTTCATTTTATAAACCACCCCTCACTCGGTTCAAGCTTCGACCTACCAATAACTTGAACAATTGGCCCCTGCTCAAGATTTAAATATACACAAGCTAAAAGACGGACACTCGAACTAGCGTTACCACCAGCAAGTTCGCCGTAGGTTAGGTATTTTCCATTCGTCGAACCACACATTCTATTTATAGATAGATATTTGTGTGTTTCCTGTCCGTCGGCGTCTATTTCTTGGAATGTTATTTGATTACTTAACGTTGAATTACCGCTAAAAACAAGTCGAACGTAAAACCGAAGTTCGTAACCTTCATTTACCAGCGAATACATAGGTTCTGGATATATAAAACATTCCAATATATGTTTAACACCATTATATTCACCGGCTTGCCATACGCGACTACTAGCCTGGTGATACCAACGTCTAAATTCCCATGTATTCATTCTCTTGTTTGGCATATAGTTGTTGTCGTAATCAGTTATACGATATACTTTTCTTTGGCCATCCCCATACGCTTGGTTTTGGTTGCGGGGACGGGACGGGACGTAGTCAAAATATTCATTGTCACAAAAATCAATGTTTGGGACGCGGTGCTTATAATTTAGTTGGTCGTTGGTTATACCTGGAATCGTATCTTCGCGTGTAACTGTATTTTGTACTTCGATTAGTTTTGTTGCGAGTAGAGATTGTGTTGTTATTAATCCATTGCCCCATTCTTCGTTTTTGGTTAAAGTTATTGTATCTTCGTCGCTTGGCTCGTGGTAAAAATATATACCATCGGCACTAATTTGGTTAAACTCAGTTACATTTATATCATTATTAAAAGATAAATTACCTATTGTTAATTTGTCTCCACTCAAATTTATCCCGGTTAAATCATTAAATGTGGCTTTAATTCCACTCAAATATCCAGCACTCAAACTTATTCCACTTAATGAATCAAAAGTAGCACTGGTGCCGCTTAAATAAGTGGCCTTTATATCACCACCGCTCAATTCGTCGATATTCGCTTTTGTCCCAGTAATACCATCGACAAAAAGTGGCTCCGTAAAGTGCGTTTCGCTAGCATCAACATAAAGACTATTCCCGTGTATTAATACATTACCACCAAACGACACCCAAGAATCACTCGACAATCCCATGGCCGATAATGTCATGTTGTTTATACCAGGCTCATAACTAACTGCACCACTATCTTTACCTGGAATTAAAGGTTTTTTCTCGTCCGACAGCGTACCGCTGAGCTTCCACCCGCCGTCACTCGGTATATTGATTCCTGTGGTTCTTTCGAAATAATAATTGGTTGCTTCGATTTTACCACCGACCTTTAAATTCTCAAAGAAAGCAGAACCGGCCACATTTAAAAATCCACCACTTGCGATTCCGCTGGTAAAATATAAATTTTCGTGGACATTTAAGTCACCACCAACGGCGACATCCCCGGCAACACCGGTATTACCTGTTATAGTAAAATTGCCACCGGTTACATCATTGAATTTTGATAATCCGTTTGTAACGTTTAAAGCAAATCCATCATTACCTGATATTAGTATGTTTCCCGCCGAAATACCAGTTGTATTAATCGTCGAAACGGTCAGGTTGCCATCGTGAACGATGTCGTCAGTGAAAATTGATTTACCCACAACCGATAGCGACGGCACGTCGGTTCGTCCATTAGCAATTACTACATTACCGAACTCACCAAATGGATATATTATGGTTTTACCGATAGCACCAGAAATACCAACATCAAATTTTAATGAATCGGTATCATTATAACCGGAAACCCACTCAAATGCAGCTCGGTCTGAGGATAGAAGCCAATCATTATGGTCGGCATTATCCATTACAAACTCGCCACTGAATGGGAGTTCTTTCGAAGCAATAGGGTCAAGACCCATATCGGTTACAGCTGATGTTATAAAACTGTGATGGTTTTGTCGGTGATATTTGTCGTGGACGATGTTACTCATGTCGTTCCTCTACGGATATTCTTCTATCATATTTAATGCAAAAGGGGTCCGGCACCAACCGAACCCCCAAGGGAAAACCTTCTATCATTCGACTTTGTACCACTTTCGCTCGTTAAACTCTGCTTTCCTGGGTGCGGAATACGATTTAGTTGGCACTAGATATCCAACTATACGGGAGTAATAGTCGGCAACAGGCTCTCCACATTCCGGACATATATCACCAAAGAAGCCGTGATTGTTCTTGCACACCGAAATCTTCGGATTAAAGGCAAAATACATGAGACCAGACGCTGCAATTTTATTGAGTAGATTCCAGTGCATCTCAGGTGATATCTGAGATTCCAGATTGATATGTGCAATTTGTCCGCCAGAGGCCAACTTGTCAAGGATTGACCCGAGTCGAATCTTTTCATCCATTGAACACTGCGCGGTCAATGGTATCCACTGGTTACTGTAAAGTACACCGTTGATTTTTGCTGCGTCTCCATAAATGATGCTGTCTTTTTCGTATAGTTTTCGAGCAGCAGATTCACCGGGGATGCATTCAATATTAAATGTAAAGTCACACTTAAAATTATCCTTAACCAAGTTTATTGTGTCGAAGAGGCGCTTGACAAACGCTACCGCATCGTCTGTATATGTCTTGTAGCCGAACTTGTCAGTCGCAATTAAACCGAAGTCGCACAAGGCTTCATAGATTCCTATAATTCCGATTGTGCTATATTGTTTATTGAAATCGATAAGTCCATAGGTGTAATTCGGTAGTAGTCCCTTCTCGACGTTTCGGTGTATGATATCGCGTTGCACAGCTAGAACCTCGCAACAGCGAAGTGTTCTCATAGCCAGAATTTCCATGAACTTTTCTACGTCATGGTTAGCCTCCAAGGAAACACGACGAATATTAATAGTATTAACCTTGACCGAACCAATAGAAAGGGCTGTACCACCAATTGAATTGATAAACCCAGTAAGCTTCGATGAATCAGACAGAAGTCGGCAATTGTGAGTAATGATACCGCTTGGAAGGGTAAAATACGGTTCCTTTTCGTTTTTCATTTCAAAACAATAACAATATTCATCCGTAGGTTTAACTTCTTCTATTGATTTTATTTTGAAATACATGGTATTATTTTTTACTATATATACATCTTTTAGAACCCTTCTGTTAGTAGATTCATACCAACGAATACACCACAGCGGAAAGTTTCGATTATATTTTTTACCCTTGATTTCCGTTTCGCCGGTTCTATCTACAACGTCAATTGTCGTGTTCATACCGAGAGATGTAAAAATTGCATCACCGGTATCTATCAATTTTTTAGAGGTGGTATATATGCGGTTGCTGTTTCCACCATCCGATGCATACCACCCATCTACAATCCCCCGCCTAAATCTTTGATTTTCTGTAAGAGCAGACATATCAAACTCTTTTATATCTGCGTGGGTTCCATGTACATAGGAAAATATAAAATCGTATACTGCGGCAGACGAAAATCTTACAGTCATTAATTTTCCTTCCATGGTTATCCCTACATTTATGTTTTCCCCACTTATTTGTTTTAACGCTCGACGTATAGTTTCCAAATCTTTACAGTTCGACTCATTTAATGATAAAGTTATCTGCGTTGAACCCCTACTATTTTGGTGTTCTCCCCTACTTTGCGAGCCATCACCGGCGTATACACCAATTAAAAACCCTTCTTCATACGTTAAATTGTGTTCGGCTTCTCTGACGGAATCCAAAGGTCTGGTATTAAACGCGATATAATCATTAATTGTTAGTTTATCGGTTCTTTTTTCGCCGTCGAGCGTAACGTTAATGTGATTATCAGTTGCAACGAAATTCTTACCATTAACAGTTTTAATTAGATATTCCTTTCTTCCGGGAAGTCGTATGCACCTAGCTTTAACCCACGAACCATTATGAAAAACTTTTGGATTATTTTTATTACCCTTAGCCGGAAGTTCATAAAAATCTTTTATGGACATCATTTTGGAGCCAAGTTCGGTTGTTCTTACTAATACCGGTTGATTTGCATCGAAACAACAATTCGAAAAAATTGATACATCATTGGCGTTCATGAAATTAGAATCATACCACTTGGAGTTGTGGTCGGAACACCAATGGGCGAACTCTTCATCTACGAACTTTCCGTCCTTATAAAGGAGGGCGTAGGAAAGAACCGGGAATGTCATCATATTCTTCGACCGAATTTCAGAAACAACCTCCATAAACACCTTCTGGTGTTCAATCATGCCCTCAATATGGTCAATTGCACACTCGCCATTCGGGAAAACACGACCACCAAAAAGTTCGGTAAGGTACTCCCGGTCCATAATGGAAACGTTTGTAAATGCACATTCGACGATGCGCATATGGGGCTGGTTGATATCATAAATGAACTTCTGGAAACACTGACGCCGGTATGTTTCTGGGTCTTTCAGGTAATATCCTTCCTTTACATCCTTATACCAAAAATAATATGTGTGGTAAAGAAGGGTGGGCAAGCCAACAGCGCCGGATGTTCGGTTTGCATTCCACGAAACAAACTCACAAACGTGGTCCATAAATGTCGTTAAATGTTGGGCTGGAGGGGTTTTAAACTTATCTATGAAGAATAATCCCTTAACCATCAAATCTTCCAAATCGTACGCGAAACAATAAGGCTTCTGGCTCGCAGAAGACGAATCATGCAGGTGAAAAGCCCCACTCCATTCGTTTTCCAGCCACTTTTCGGCTTCAATTAGACCATATTTTTTAGTGATTTCATAGAAAATCTTGTTATATGACAGCAACTTTTGGTGTGGCTTCATCATATCACCAACCAGGGTGTTGATATCGTGGGTAGCGGAATTGGCGTTTGGGTCGATTGTAACGTCTGCTACCACCTTAGTATCAACGAAATTGTCGATAAAGTCTGTAAAATTTAGATTGGAGTTGTGAAATCCGTTAATTTTCTCCATCTGTTCGCCATACTTGGCTCGGTTCTTATTCATAGCCGCTACAAACGGCTGGTAAAGTTTCATGTTAATGTCCATAAGTAATCCTTCGATAAAAAACCCGCCCTTCATCGGCGGGATTTGTTGTTTTCGCAATCCTATTTAGCTGTAAAAGTCTCAAAGGCAGATAACAAGTCTGTTTTTTGCTAAATCGTTGAAATTCAATTAGTTGCGGTTTTATCCCTAACCCATCGAATGGCTTGCGAAAAATCCAGTGGACCGGCATTTCCGACCATCATCGCCGGTGCCGAAATTATTCCTAGATTCTTCATTTCTTCGATATCTGTGACAACATCGAAATCTATTCCGGCGGCCTTAAGCTTACCTTCCAAAATTCGACATTTGGGACAACCAGTCGTGTAAAGAGTGATTTTTTCGTCCATTATTTTTCTCCTAAAAAGATTCAGCGACATCCAAACCGGGAAACATTCCCTTTAATCATTTTGTTAATCATTGTTTTCCTCTTCATCTTCGTCGGAATTCCCGGTTATAGCCATTATCAGGTCTTCGTACATCCGGGCTTCCCGTTCACTAATGTCTAAATCTCGTTTTTGTGTATCATCCGTTTTTATTTCGTCACGTTTCTGACGCTTTATATACCTTACCTTACCACACGGTCTAGCCATATCCGTTAACGCCCTGTACAAAATAGGCATATCCGACTTATCAGACAATATACCAGAATTAAAAACCTCATTAATTACACGTGCATTAACAGATGACGTCATCGATATCCATCGATTCAACATAAAGGTAGATAAATCCAGGTCTTTCCATTCACGGTTCTGGTCGAGCGTTCTTGACTTATAATTACATATGTCGTATACAACATCGTAAATCTTCATAAGGCACCTATGAGTTAATATCTGTTATCAGAATCTGAAGCTCTTGCTGGAGCATCGTGGCTTGCATGTTCCTAAATGACTTCTCAATTCCCTCGTGCATAGCATCAAATGTATCATTTGGTATTTCGACGTGAGATACACCATAATCTTTTCCAGACTTGCAATGTGGGTCGTCCAGATAAAGAGAACAATACAATATTCCAATGTCGCGCGTTACTTTGGCTGCGGAAACACCAACAATTTTATTATCTTGAATGGTAAATTTCATAGGGTCGCCACCCAACGCCTGGTCACAGTATTGAGAAAGCGTACCGGCCATTACACTCATAAACATCCAGCGTAAGACAGAAAACCGCTCGGCGTCCGTATGTGGTGTCACAACTATCATATTCAACGTTTTGTCGCAGATTAACTGGTCTCCATTTGTAACCGGTACTACGCTACTGCCAATTGACGTGAATATACCACCACTAACATTACAATTACTAGACGCTAACAACTCTATAGCAGGACCGATACTAAAATCGTCCGAATAATTAAACATCGTTTGATTAGTCTTCATTCTTCATACCTCTTTTCAATGTCTCTAATAGTTTTTTCTTGGCGTCATCACCGGTATAAGAATATTTGACAAACAATTGCCACGGTAATTCATTCAACTCCCGGTCCACGCATACCTCGTTTATGTCCTTATATTTTCCGAATGCATCCGGCCATATAAAAATCCTACGACCGTCCCTGATAAGAGAAACATACTTGGCTAAGACTTCACGGTTGCTACGAAAATCATTATCCAGCACCCAAATCTGTTCGTGTCCGAAATACGTGTTGAGTTGATTGGTCTGAAATTCATTTGGGGATAACCCGGCCATCGACACTCCGTTTTTCACGAACGTGGCATCTATCGGCCCTTCCGTGATAAACAAATACGGTAGAGAATTATCAACGTTTTCAATCCCAAAAACAGATTTGGTTGCATCACCCTTTGACATGTATTTCGGTGATGGGTCGTTATCGAAGAGTTTCCGGGTCTGATAAAAAATGACCCGGCCGGTAAAATCGAGAAATGGAATAACTAAACGGTTCTTATGTACATAATCATCAATACATGCCCCATATTTTACATGATAAGGAGCTTTATCCAAACGCCGAGCTGTTACATATTGTAACGCTTTAATAACAACCTGATTATCTACATAATGGTCGGTTTGAGTCTTATCGTCGAGTGTTACGGTTCCATACGGAAGGTCTGGTCTAAATACACATTCGTTTACTGTGCGTGGCGTTGTTGTTACGTCCTCGACCGTGCAGTAATCGTAGTCACTTAGCTCTGACATAATCTCTTTGTATGTTTTGCCAGAGACTTCCATTATCCACTTAAGCGGTTTCCACGTTTGGTTGCAGTTGTGACAAATTAGGTAATCGCCATTGGGAATATAGAACAACCTGCGCTTTTTACCCCAGGAATTGCCTTCATGACACGAAGGACAAGAACCATTGAGTATGCCATTATTTCTCACCTTGGCAAACCCGGCGTAGCGCATGAAATAGTCTTGGATAAACTCTCTTGGTAAATTCACGCCAAATAGTATAGCACAAAGTTATCGCCGGGTCAATGAAATTATTATAGTGAAATTCGAAACGTACTGGGAATTTTGAGTCTTCGACCACCAAAAAATGGCGATACCGTCTCGTCTAGTGTTTGCATATGTTCAGCGATTGGTTTTATAGGGGTAAATAATGGGTAACGCTCAAAAATTTTATTAGTAAAATTCCCATTCAATCTATCCTGAGATAATTCTTGCTCGAAAAGTGATGCGGTATTTTTTAAAATGGTATCATCTACGAGAAACGTCTTAGTGGATTTTTGGCATTGAATCCAATATCTACCAGAGCTAATAAAACACATTCGTTTAAAAATGCTACCATCCTTCAGTTTCATGTCGCGTATAAAATCTTGTACGTCATGGTGCGGTTTTATACATACATGCTGATTGGACCCAAAAAGGTTCAAGAAGTCCATTATGTCTATTATACCGGTAGCAAGTTCCTGTCCATTTTCGTCGGGATGTTCAAATACATAGTCATCTTCCAAAAATAGTATGTATCCGGTTTCGGATTTTGCTTTTTCATACGAACACCTGAAGCTGGAAACGTTTCCTGGAACTGTCGTTGTTGCTGTATCTATCACGGCGCCGGTACTCGAAAATACCTGATTTACAAAATCGATTGTTGATGATGAGCAGTGGTCATATATACAACACACCTTAACTGGAATATTCATTTTCACCGCGTCTTTGATGTGTTTTGATAATGACGACGCCGAAGATTTTATGCAATCTAATTTCGTTTTATAAAACTGCCTACTGCCGTTTACGCACGGGACAGAGTCGCATACTCTATACAATATTACAATTCCATTAGACATAAAAATACCTAATTATCATATACCTCATAACCGGTCTTAGTCTCTGTTATCGGCCGTCCGGGAAAGAATTTTTCTTGTAGCGCTTTACGGGCCTTGCATCGTTCGTAATTTGACCGGTCAACATCTGATGCTTTACATGAGTCGGTCTTAGCCTTATCCACCCACTCAAATGTTTTTGTGTTAGCCTCTACCAGATTTTTCCATTCCTGAGAAGCGGTGATTTCATAGAACTTTGGTTCTCCAATCTGCTTTTCTATATAACCAGCATATTCATTAACCTTATTCTTCATACTTGGGTTTTTTGACTGTAGAAACTTCACCTCAAGTATTGCGAGGAAATCAAACGCATATGCTTCGTCGACGGGCAATAATATCATAACTTTCTCCTATTTTAATATTCGTCGGCCATTTACATACTTTATTGGTGGGTTTTGGTTTGGAAAATATGAGCATGGTATATCCGGCGAAAATTCGTGTATAATGTTTGGGTGTCCTAGACCCACCGCAATCCAATAAAATACTGTACTATTCACAATTACAGTAGAAGCAGCCGCTATTTCTTTCGCCGCATCCAGCGCATTATGCACCGGCGCAACCGGTGGACAATGTCCAAATGCGTCTTTATATACAGCAGCCTCAAAATCGGTACCAATAAACCGTCCGTTTTTGAGTATGCTCTTCTCCAATCCTTCGTATAATATATGTGAGCACTGAAAACGCGTACTTCTGGCTACTACTATACCATGCCGCGTATCGTTGACAAAAACCGACAGCCACGGTCCCTTATATCCAAACTCAAGACCGGCGGCAATCTGTTGAAGAAAGACAAGGTTGTTGTTTGTCTTTTTTTGTTTGTCTACATTCATAAAATGAATGCGAAAAGCGTTTAAATTAATGTCTATCTTTGTATCCTTTTTCCATTTTACCACATCAGCAACGTAAGGTTGACATTTAAGTAAAGGATATAAAAAATCAAACCCGTGGTCACGTATTTTCAATCCATTACCCCTGGTTTGTGTTCGAATAACATTTGAAATTATTTCTGGATTGGCCTCGAATCCGCCGGTCGTATCAATTACAATTACAGCTTTTGCCTTATCGCGCTCACAAACCTCTTTAACTGCACACATACCAGCAATCAGGTCGCCCATATCTCCGCTATGCAAAAAAGTTACTGTCTTTTCCATATATTAATACCAATCTTTAGTATTTAAAACCAAAAAACCCGGTGTCAACTAGGTTACATTGGTACCCAGACATTTTCGTCGTTGCCATTCAATACCTGTATATACGATGCCAGTTGATTTCGGCCGTTTTCATCAAAATACCTGGCTATTTCTTCGGTCACACCATCGAAATCATTGTCTTTTTCCGGTTCATAATGAGCCCGTATTAGACTCATTACAAATTTGATAAGTTTTTCTTCGTTCATCATATACCCCGGTCAATACAAGTTATGTTTCCGAATAAATGCTCCAGCTTCGTCAATCAGTTTAAGGGAACTATTGTAAATCTCATCAACCTTGTCCATCCGCCCTCTCTCATAGAAAGAACGAATGTGAGACGACTGATTGATAAACCAGCACATCAGTCTGGCACACTCATGTGCTTCCGCACCGGAATACTTGTGAAGAGTTTCCCAGAGATTGTCCATTCTTCGGCAAATGTCTTCTATTTCTTCCTTAGTTTTCATATCTTAATCCTCCACCAAGGATTTGAAATTGACAACGCCAGTAACAACGCCGATTACCAAGAATATCAAGGCATGGGAGTTGTTACCATCTTGAAAATAATGATAGGCGGAAAACAGGCAACCGATACTGCCAGCAAAAGCAATTCCGTATATAATCTTAAAAATCTTCATCGTCTTAATCCTCCGTCTTCTCAAACTTCTCCTTTAGCCTCTCATACTCGCGTTTCTCCCATTCAAGTTTTCGTTTTTCCTCGGCCTTTCTCTCCTCTTCAAGCCGCCTTTCCGCCTCTTCCCGGCGTTTTCTCATTTCGTCCTTGATTTCGTCATCTGTCATGAAAAAGTAGTTTTTCGGGATTTCATACCAGTCGTGGCCGCAGTCCGGGGAATGGACACAGATGATGATTGTTCCGTTTTCGTCGTCTTCAATTCTCTCTATTGTTTCGTGCGAAGTGATATCCGTGCAAAGAGGTGCGATTTTCTCAACCACCTTTTTGACCTTTTCATCAAGCTCGAAATAACGGTCAAGTTCGTCTTGGGTCAAATGTTCCATATCGTTATCCATAATTAGTCCTCCTCTACTTTCTTCGACCTTCCCAGTCAGTAAGACACTCTTCCCATGAATAAGCATAAACCTCACAAGAGCAGTTGGTGCATCTTATGAAAAAGAGTGGGTCGTCATCTTCGTCAGGTCTCCATGTCGCATAGGCTTCATCACCGCAACAAGGACATCCTTTATGTTCTTTCGGGTTGAAAGACTTGACCTTCTCTTGAGCTAGTTTCTGTGCTTCGTATTTGGTCATTACTAATCCTCATATTGGAAATAAGTAAGTGTCACGACGCTCCAATTAGTTTTTTGTTGTCGCGCTTGACTTGCTCTATGGTTTCGGAGACTGAAAACTTCAAATCTTCCAATCTGGCCTTGATTGTGCAGATTTTCCTTTCACGGATTGAAGTATTTACCGCAACTTGACAATCATGTTCGTAATATTTGATGTTCCAGATGAATTTCTCAAATTCCTCACAGGCGGTTAAGAATTTTTTCAACTGACAAATCTCGGAAAGAACTTGTTCCTTTGTAAGTGTGTGTTCCTTTTTTCCGACCGGCGCTTGACTTGCGTGTGATGCTTTTCCCATGTGTTAATCCTCCCACTGGAAATACGCCAGAGTCATGGCATCTGCCTTGAGGTTATCTCCAAGCCAGGGCATCTTTGACCGATTGAACGAAGGTGTCATTATATGGCATCCGTTCTTTGTTGGAACTTCAAAAATCTCACTCCCGGAGCGAGTTTTGGTTTCATCAACCAGCTTTGACATCTCGGCAATCACTTTGTCCTTGATGTCAATAAGTTTAGTGAATTTAACATAACTGTATTTTCCATTGCTAGGATAATTGTCAAGTAATCTAACTGGACATTCAATTTCGGTGTCATTGTCAACATCAAGTGTCCACCACTTGTAGTCGCTGATGTGGCAACCACAAACGGCGCTTCTGATAAGATGGTCATAGCGGACATTGGGATTGTCCACCTCGTCAACAAGTTTCTTCAAGATGATTCTGTTGCAAGTGATTCGATTCTTTCGGGTCATTGTGAAGTAGACACGAGCCTTGTTCTGATTCGCTAGGTCAATCATGGCCGGACGTTTCTTGTCGAAATATTCAAGGCCGTCAACGTAATATGTCTTTATGAGCCGCTGTGTCTCCTCATGAGAAAGATACATCTGCTTGTCGGCATCATTCCGTAAGTCCTTGACCCGGAACATCACATGAACTACATAGATGTCCCCAGGATTATCAAATCTCAAGTGATTGCGTATTGCATCAAAATTGTCAATTGTGTGCGTCATGGTCTGTTTCCTACTCTGTTTTAATCTTTCCAATCGACTGGACGCCGAGCTTGCAGCAGTGGCGGATAATCATCGCGCACTTCGGACATGTTACCTTTTTTATGGTCTTAAGCATCATCGGCTCGGTTTCGGTTTCATCCTCCGGGTCGTACTCGTCCATTCCTCGCAGCGTCCTCTCAGTTGTCACGCCGCATAGGGTGTAGTCATTGCCCATAGCTTCATCCGCATGGACGATGCCTTGTCTGATTTCAAGAAAGTTCATTTCGCTGCCTTCTGGTTGTCAATCGTGTATGTCATTGTTTACCTCCTACTGTTTCCAACTAATATCGAACCACCAAGTTCCGCATTCGTCTCCGCTTGAATAGGCGTGTCGCATTTCAACCTTGTAGTTGTTGCAACGAAGATAATTCTTAATCGCCACGGCTACCGCCTCACGGCACACGAAGTAAGTCGTCAGTTTGTAATAACCGCGCATTGCGTACTTTTCGATTACAGCGTCCAGCTTGTCGGCCACGGAATTCGGAATCCAGTCAAGAGACTCTTTGGTTGCAAGAGCGTATGCTGTTTCTCCTCTAAACGACATCTTTATTCTCCTTTCATTGTTAGTCCTCATAGTTGAGATTGGAACCATTCCAACCTTCACTTTTATATTATAACAAAAACTAGGCGCATCTGTAAACAACTTTTTTGACCATCACTTGTTCACCTGGTCGGTTAGCGCCTTCTTAACTCTGGCGACCTTTGTGTTCCAGACCTTTACAGCCTTCGTCAAGGCCCATGTGTCAGAGGCGGCTCCACACTCCACATCCATGTGCTTAGCGTCAAAGATGGGTTTACATACGATTCTGACAAACGTTCCTCCTGGTGACACGTCCCACTTTACGGATGGAGTATGTTCACATATCGGGCACGGTTCAGTTCCGTAGTTACTCATCTTCAATCATCATCCTTTTCATCTTCAAATTCCTTTTTCAACTCCAAGAACATCTGATATCGCTTCTTTGCCGCTTCCTCTTTTTCGCGTTCCTTGGCCTCTTTCTCAGCAAGTTCCTCTGCTTCCTTCCTTCGTTTCTCTTCTTCACGTCTATGGTACAGCTCGACTACAAGCTCATCCTCTGACTTTGAAAGGTACTCTTCCGGGAACCATTCAACTCTAGTCTTCCACTCACCGAAACCGCCGTTATGGATGGTGATTGCAATTCCCTTCTCTCCGGTTGGCGCTGGAATAAATTCCACATTCTCGAAGAATTCGTCTTTTGTCATGTCACACAGCACCTTGGCAATGAGGTCGCCTTGGTCACGCAACTTCCAAGTCAGTTCTTCTGCCATGATGATTTCGTTTTTAGTCAGCATTATATTGTTCCTTTCCTTCAAATTCCTTCTTGAACTCCTCAGCCGCCTTTTTATCGGCATCGTTGATAACCCACTTCCCGGCGAGTTTACCCTTCTTATAATAAGGGCAAAACTGTTGCGCATAGATTCGCGCACAATCACATTCACGACTGTCTCTTCTTGCCGGATTATGGCACCATGACCAGGACTCGCCACCTCCAGCGGGGTCATCATCATAAAGTTCCCAATGCTTGCAGCGATAAACAGCTTCCTTGACTGACTTTTTCTCCATGCCTTCAAACTCAGCTTTCAACTCAAGATACTTTTTGTATCTTTCGTCATTTTCCCTGGCCTTCTTCTCAGCTTCCTTCTTTGCCTTTTCTACCTTGCGCTTTTCCCTAGTGGCCTTTGCCTTCGCGGCCCTTTCCGCCTTCTTCCTTTCCTCTTCTTCCTTGAGCCGTTTCTTTTCGGCTTTTAGTTCGTCTTCTGTCATGCCGAGATAACTTTCCGGGCATAAAAAGTAGTTATCACAATTCACTCCATGGCAATCCAAATAATACCAAATATTAATCCAAGGTTCACTGGGATGCCCCTCATCAAACTCAACTTTTGTAACATGTTCCCTGTCGTTAAGCGGATGGAATATCGACATAATGAGTTCGGCTTGCACTATTAGTTGAGCCTCAAGTTCCTGATATTGGGCAATCTGTTTTTTGGTCATCGGTTTAGGCGTTCTTTTTGTGCTAGTCATGGCATTCTCCTTACTTTAGTAACTTGTCTGATATTGTCCTGCAATGTCCCATCCATCATCGTCGCCGGGGCTTGCCATGTGGTCGTTTCGATGTTCCCAGTTGTACTCACATTGCCTCTTGCAGGCGCTTTTCCAACCGGACGGTACAATGCTGCATTCGTCGCACTTGAAATGGTCTCCGTAGCACTCTTTTGATTCCATTGTGTCAATGGTCTTCGTCATTCTTTTCGTGTCGGTCATTGCTGTTCCTCCTAAATTACCAGTCACCACCGTCGTTCGGAATGCCAATATCTTCAGCACCTACAACAACATTGTTCTGGTTGACGGTTCCATCTTGGTTGAACTCCGGTTCATAGTTTCCATTCCCCTCCTTCAGAAGAACCGCAAGCTGGTAATTTGCGGAAAATAACCAAAGTCTGTTAGTGTGTTGGTTCCACTTCTTCGCCAGCCTCTTCAAGGAGCGAATGCAAGAAGCCTCATGTTCGGTCAACTCATAACCGGCGTTGGTTTTCATCGTATCACTCATCACTTGTCCTCCTTCTTATATGGCTTATATGGCATATTCATCCAGACAATTCTACAGTCATGCGTATTTTCCAAAGGACATCCCTTGCACATGTCATAGCCCTCAAGGTCCGCGTGGTCAGCGCAGTAATCTTCAAATCTATTACATTGCTCTTCGGGTGTTCCAATGTCATAATTGCGTTTTGGTCTGACATACCGTATGATAACTAATATGGCCAGAATACCCATCAGTCCAATGCCGATAAGAAGACCAAATATGAAATAGAAAAACTCGTGCGGTGTCATTATTGTTCTTCCTTTTCGACAGACCACAACCACTTTGCAAAATGCTCATAGCCGGGGCGCTCGCGGCGGAATATATCGATGTCACGTTCGTATTCCTTCATTGCATCTTCGGCAGTATGGAACTTCATGTGGTTCTGTACTGATTGTTCGCTCTCGAATACGAAGACCTTCTTGCCTTGGGCTATGTACGCCGCAGCCACGGCAATTGCGATGTTCTTGTCGGTGCCTTCGTATGGATAGTCCGGGCTGTATGAGGACCCATTGCTAACCTTGACTATGTATTTCAAGTTCTACTCCTTTTTTATTATTCTAATACAATGCTGTTGAAGGGGTCATTTCTGTTCTCCATCTTCGGCCGTGGTTTCGGTTTTAAGTCCTTTGCCGGTAGTAATAATAGTATACCAATCGCGCCAGCACCATTTGATGATATATACCGGCTCTTTACAACAATCCCCCCAATCCCATATAATATGTCTAAATGCGCTTTTGAGTTCAGAAAAAATGCACGGAACAAAATTAACCAAAATATCGAGAGGAAATACAATCAAAGTACCAAATATAAAAATGGGAAATACGACAACTGCCCAAATACGTGGACATGTCTTATTAAGTTTTTTAAACGGGTTCATTGGATTTATCCTTAATCTTCATAAGATTTTTAACCGCGTTAGAATAAGCACTTGATTCGCCATAATTAAACTCCAACACAATTCCGGTTTCGATTGGTATAAATTGCGGAAAACCAAATATACCATCTTCGATGAAATCGGCTTCAAATGTGCATGTCGTTCGATGTTTGCTATAGTTCATTTTACAATGCGCAACAGGACGGTCGAAAATTAATCCACCGAAAGTTTTCATATGCTTTACCGAAATTCCCGTAATGCTAAGGTCGTGTGGTATTGTAGATTGATACCGATTGAAATACTTGACTTTCAGGTCAAATGGATTTCCATTGCCGTCAAGAATCGTAACATTGTCCAGGCTGTCGATTATCATATAGTATCTCCCAATGGTTTTATATGGACATATTTGGCATTCCCATAAGAGGGGTTTTAGATATTTCGTCCAGTTGATTTTGCGTGATTCGGTTTGGGTGGCGGTCTTCGTCGTTTTCACGAAGCGCAATCTCAGTCAGATTGTCACAGAAGGAATCATATATCTTGGTGAAGTCATCATCATTCTTCATTGTACCATCCTCTACGATTCCATCTATAACATGGCATTTAAACGGCTCGGCGGCCTGTGTGAAGGCGCTTTCGACCAATTCCCTGTCGCAATCCAATGCCTCGGCTATGCGATTATGCAAGTCTGAACGCAATACACCGTAATCAACAGATTCCGAAATGTCAAGGTCACTCCATTTGCACAATCTAAGATGTGCATAGCGATAGATGAGACGAATGACATCTTCAGATAGTTTGTGGTCTTTCGTGACTCCGTAACCGAGCATATCTTAATTAAACCCCTTCCTTATTGTCGTTTGTTTCGCCTGACATCCACGGGTGGTCATCATAAAACAAAAACTGTACTTTGTTTGCGAGCTTCGAAATCGGGAAATCGACTTCTTTCTGAGCAATTCTAGAACGGGTCGCAGTAGTTACACCATTGGCTACCATTATCGGAGTCCTAAACTCTTCCGGAACTTCAACCTGGTATGTTTGATGGTAGCAAAAATAACCATATCTAAATGTGGCATTGACGTTTTCGTTGTACTCATGACCGGCATCCAGAAGCATTTGATAACGCTCTTTACCAGATTTACCTTGAAGTTGTTTATGACTAAAAAACTGCTGGGCATACTGATTAAGACACCCTCTCATGCAGTCATTTTGCCTCCAGACAAAAAGATTGGCGAGCTCCATCGTATCTGGAACCTGAAAAACACGACAATCAAAAGACGGTATAATTCCTTTCTCTAATTTGTCTGGGATGCTATACTGAATGTGTCTTAAGAATACAGCACCGGCATAACTAGCGAGATTGGAGACCAGTTTAAAATACTCCCCGTCAAATGGCGCCTGCTCTACTTTGAGCCACCCAAGCGAAATTTCATCTGAATGGGTTTCGACCAGGATGCAATTAAACTCTTTACATAAAGCATCGGCGGTTTTAAACATGGTACAAGGAAGTTCGTACCCACATTTATCTCCGAGTTCCGGGTAAGGAAATCCAAAACCCTTAGTGAAAGTATGAAAGTGACGACCGTCGATTCTTGCATATAGGGGCAACCCCGGAATTAACCTTTGGGAATTAGTAACCGCTTCATACCGCTTCATGCGGTCTCCCAGGTCGTCGTATTTATTCGCCATAATCAGCCTCCTCCTCACGCTCCTCGGCGATTAGCTCATCAGTAACCACCTTTAGTGCCTTACGTGACATCCAGAAGATAATTGTCTGGGTAAACGCGATTAGCCACAGCAAAAATCTCATGATTAACCACGTATCTTCCGATTCTGTAGCTATAACCGCCAAAATCAATATAACCCACATCCGGGTTTCTTCAGAATTGGCGTTTGTGTTAAGGTTGATAATGGTTGCTATGTCTTTGTTGGTCATGGTTTCCTCTAAGGTGCCAACAATTATACCATAACCACAGAACAAAATCAAGCAAATTATCTATACTTTGTGAAACCCTTCCCAACCAGCCATTTCACAGATTCGACATATAAGATTTATAGAAACATACTCAACCCAATACCAAGGATTCCATCTATGGTATAACCGGTCTAAAATTTTTCTCAGATTTTTCTTTAAGCGCCGGTTACTTCGGTGAAAATCATCTATTGTTCCACCTTTGGTATAATCCATATCGTGAATCACAACTGCGGACATGTATCTCCAACCGATTTTAGTGAAAAACCATCTAAGGTTTTCGTTCATTTTATCTGGGCCTATACCGTTAAAATTTTCCTTTATAGCTGCAATAGAATATAAATGAAGGATTGAGCGACCTTCCAGGTCGTATCGGTTAGCATCTTCAATAAAAGATTCTATTTGCTCAATTGTAAATTCAAGTTTCACTTTATGGTATTTAGCGGCAATTGATAAACCAGGTTTCCGCAATCGAAAATACGGTTCCACCCATTAGCGGCCATATTTTCCCATTCGGTTAGTTTTGGGTCGAACCTTTCGAGCTTGTTTTTAAGAAGATGTTTTTGAAATGCACATCGATGATACATTGGGCCGTATGACTTAAAGTAAAAATAATCAGGCTTTGATGTTCCAATATACGTGAATCCCAATTTCTTGTACAGATTTCCATTTGAGTATCTAAGATTTGCATACGTCGTGAGTTCTGTGGCATTACCGCAATATTCCTTTTTAAAATGGGCTAAAAGTTTACCGGCTCCTCCAATAACACTGGTGTGCAATGCAGAACAAAAACGAATCATTTCCAATTTACTTTTTCCGCCCAGTGACCTTTCGCCAAATGTCATAACCGAAACCAGCTCATTGCCAAATTTCAATCCATAATGAATGGTTGACCTATCATCCCCCTGTATATGATTAGTATTCAAAAAATCAGATTTTTCTCCATTTGATATTTTCACGATACTGGTTTCCCTGGCATAAATTCTTCGTTTTGTAACACCGAATCGATTTTCAATCATAGACTTAACGATTTCCCGTTTAGTATCCCATTCTTTGTCGAAAAAGTGTAGAACTGATATTCCCATAGAATTAAAAAATGCAGTTTTATCACTTAAGTTATATTTGGATTTCTTTACCAGCTCGGAATGCCAATATACACCATCAAATTCTATTCCCAGCTTCTTGCCGGGGATGTATATGTCGAGCTCTTTTCCATCTACCCGATAGTTTTGCTCAATCGGACCGTCGTAAATAGAGTGCACAAAGTCTGCTACTTCACGTTCTCCATATGATGACGACGGTATCCCGTCGCATGTTGGACAATGAATATGTTGCCATCTCCCATCGGATAAATCGTAATCGTGTATAGTCCCACACCTATCACATTTCAAATCATATCTTCCGTAATTTAACTTGGTGGGACCAGAAACAATAGCGTATCCTTGTTTTTTTAATCCATCCACAACTACACTAAGATGCTTTTCACATTTTTCCAGTTGTAATCGTTCGCTGGTGTGAACACATTCAGAAGAACAAAACCGCCTATAACCAACAATAGAACTTTGAAATGAAGTGGGTTTTCCACAAACCTCACACTTTGAATCCCCGTGCATATTAACATAAACCCGGTAAAACCTTTCATTCCATCTAAGGTCATTTATATCCACAGGAATTTCTGGTGTTAGGTTTATAATGGTTAATAATTCGGTTTTATGATTTCTATATTCTGCCCGGTCTACCAGCATATGGACACGACCACGGTCCGTTTTGGCATACCTATGCTCTATGTAGCTTATGCATTCGTCGCGAGCACAAAGTTTTGTGTTTTCTATGTTGTTTATCGCATCCTTGAATTCTTCGTTTGTCTTAATCCACCCGGTTTTAGCCAAAGTTGAATGGTCATATTTCTTTCTGGTTATCATTCTACACGCGGAATCACCGCATGATGTTCCATATTCCTGGGTCTGCTTTTCGTAGGGCCGTGGTTTTCCACAAACCGGGCATTTTGGTCGTTCAGATAAATTGTGAAGAATGCAATATAGTCGTTCTGACATGGTTGCATTTTCCGGCAATCCCTTTGTATATTCCATTACATCGGGGTAGATTTTGTTTTTCGTAAACCGGTCTGGCCTTAGTATTGCAGTATTAAACTTGTGTGTCCTCGTGTAAAGGTTATCTTTGATATATTGTTGTAGTTCTTCTATACTCATACTACTATTTTAGCATGGTATGAACAAATGGTCAATATAAAAAATAAGGGCACCCACTGGGGTGCCCGCGAGGTCAAGGTTGACCTTATCCGATAAGTTCGTCGAAATCGGCAGAAGTCTTTGTTGCGTAGAAGTTAACGCAAATAAACTCTGCGGTGCGAACCGGCTTGATGTAGATATCAACAACCATTTCGTTGCGGTCAATTACATCGCTAGTATTATTTTGCGCGCTACAAATAATTCGGAAATCGTAGCATCCGCTGTTTGCCTTTGCAATATTGAAGACCGGGGTTAAGGTCTGTACAGCACGTGTACGGGTGAAGTCCGTATTGGGTTCACCAACAAAGTACCGCATCACCTTCATGGTTGAACGTTCCAGAGTGAGGAAGAGACGTCTGACATTAATACGGTCAAACGCAGATTCCTTGTACTGAAGTGTCTTTTGACCCCAGACGACGAAACCGTCACCGTGGAAGTAGCAGAACATATTGATACCGAGCTTGTACAATGTATCGCACTGCGCCTGGTTTGGACGAATTGCAATGTCCTTGATTGTGGTTAAGCGGCCATTGTTAAGACCAAACGGAGCCCACCATGGGAAGTAATTGCTGTCAATCTGAGCCATAATTGGGGCAACAAAGATTGAAGGAGGCATCCACACGTCTGTACCGGAATAAAGGTCGTACTTCTTCGCCCAGTTTGCATATGTGCAAGCGTAGTTAGAATTACGTCCATCATACAGACCCTTCATGGTCTTGATTATGTCATTGGTAAAGATAAACCCGGAAAGGTCTACCACCTTCTTGTCTACGCCACGCACAAAGATGCAACGAAGCGGGTCGCTGATGAAGATACAATCCTTACGGGTTGCGGAGGAGAAGGTGTTGAACTTCTCATAAACGTCAAACCACTTGAGGTAGAGCTTGGAGCTGGAGTCAACGTTTCCACCACCGTTCATAAGGGATTGAATCATATCCTCGGGAACGTAAGCTGCATCATCGAACTCACAATTGCCTGGGTTGCCTTTGTCCAAATCGCTCTGGTCGGCACAAACCGTAGTTGCGCAATAAGCCCAAATGGTTGAAAGACCAGCATCAATCACAATATCAAGGTCTTCGTTTTGTGGATTGTCGATGAGCGAGAGTGCATTGGCAATCTTCTTGGGCACGTTTCCAACAAAACGATTTGGGCTTTGTGCTGTGCATGCCATCTTAGTGCCAAATCCCCAAACAACACCGTGATAGGTCTTTTCTTCTGCATCGCCAAGCTGGAACTGAACCCTTCTAACACCCTGCCATTGAGGACGCACGTAAGCGTCAACGTATGGGTTTAGATTCTTGCAACGGTCTTCAAGGAAGTACGGAGCGGTACCGTAACCACTTGGGTCGGCGATAAGGTCAGATGCGTTCAATGAACCGGTTGTAAGATATGGAATCGAGAACGCCAATTTATCCGGGTCTTGCGATGTGGTGTCACGATAAAGACGGAATGTCGTAATCGAAACGCAGGCATCATCAGTTGGTGAGCCAAAACGCTGGGGTAGAGAATTGAGAATGCGATTTCCCAGCGTACCCTTAACCGTAAAGTCGAGAAGCGTAGGTGGAATTGTCTCGGCTAATGCCGTATCGGGGTCGTCATCTCCGAGCGCTAGCAAATTGATTTCCCCGCTGTTAAGCATGTCACGAGCACCATCCGGGTCGGTGAGCGTATTCCAAACCTTGGCACCGGAGTTGTCGTTGACCGCAACATAATAACCCTGGAAATTGTCATCGATGCTCGTCTGCATCTTATTAATTAGGAAGAACACGGACTCCTTCAATGGTTCAACCGCCTGTGCATCTTCTGACGTATCATTGCTATCAAGAACCCCAAGTTGAATGAGTTCGTATTGCTTGCGGGTCAATAATATCGTGTCAACGCCGGTAACCACAACTGTATCATCACACCACTTTTTAATCAGGTCAGTGGCAAAATTGAGCATGCTTTTTTGTACTTGTTCTAGTGTTATAGCTGATTCGTCGCTAGTATCAACGAGGTATGTTTTCAGGTCATGATAAACATTCGTGCATACATAGGTCTGGAAACCATTAAATTTCTCGGCCATCTCCCGAGCGGTTTTAACTGCAATTTCGGGTGTATCGTCATCGCTGACATTTTGAGAAAGGCTGATTAGTGCCGAGGTATCGTAGCTGGGAATATACTGGGACGCAAAATCCGCGACCGCAATGGTGAGCATGGTTGGTGTAACTTCTTTGTCACTAAATTCGGGCGGAACCTCTACATCATCATAAGACTTATGGCCGCCCGTGAACGAAATGGCCATATATTCACCGCTAAACCCATTTCCAGCTTCGGGCCCGTAAGGTAAGCGAACTGTGAACAGCGTCGCTGGTGAACTGAGCACTTCCGAGCAGGCATTGTAGAAATAGCGCTCGGCTGCATTCGTGGGTCCTACCCCACCAAAGTAAACATCGTTAAGTTCGTCCTTGGTAGTAATCTGGATGAGCTGGTTTGTGGGGCCTTGCGTGGCGAAGCCCTGCACGAGTATATTGGTACCGGCCTGAAGCGATGAACGTTCGGAAAGGTCATATTCCTTAATCTCTACGCCGGGTGAATTAATAGTTCTTGCCATGTGTTAGACTCCTGTAAACTTTCTACACTTTGTGTGTCATCCATATTTAGGAAAAAACACCCATAAACTGTATTTCAACCCTAAATATTGCCATGAACGTCGATGATTTCCAATATTTTCCAGAAAACGAGCTTGACGAATCCTGGGGTTCTGCGCTTAGGAACATGGGAGCTGGTGTCGCGCTTGGATTAGCAGCCAGAACCTCACCTTTAGTGGCTCAAGACCAACCTCCACCCCGCATGAACCGCTATCGAGATGCATTTCCGGCAGCCCTAGATATGGCAAACGCCGACTACCAACTAGAAAAATACATCTCAACCAACGATTTATTTGGTGTTGGCAAAAACCTGGAACGCGTCGCATATAATTACACCAGAAAAAACGAAACGTTGGGAAGTAAGGTATTCCAGGTTCAAACTTTAAAATATACAATTACCGTGGCTTCACCTAAAAAAGGTGGAAAACCGGTTAAAATACCAAAAAAAGTAGATTGCTACAAGGTTTACAAGGTTAATAACCGAGAACACGCCATTGGAATGGGATTTAATCTGCTAAAACAGCCGGAATTGGTCGTTAATTATTGTAAATCGGCGAATAAAACCAGTGCTTCCTATTTCATCTTCAACGAAGACAAGGTTCCACTCGAAATGAAAGTGAAGAATGTGAGCGGACCGGCCAGGTATGTCTCCACAAATTGCATAGATTATGTTACACAGCAATATTTTACAACAGTAGTGAATAAAACTCAAAAAGAATATGAAGCTGCTGGTGGAAACTGGAACACCCTTCCGTTCCCAATTAAAGTGGTATTCATAGATTGGTGTTACCAACATGGTAATATTAAGTCTTCGCCATCTATGATAGCCCGTGCAAAAGAAGGAAATTGGGTTGGAGTTGCAAAAGAAATTACCGATTCCGATACCTACGACGATACATCTAAAATGCGATGCGCGAGAAACGCTCAAATTGTAATGAAATGGGAGCAAAGAAACAATCGATATTTTGACATGACGCGGCAGTATATTCAACTCAAAAAGGATATGGCAGAACATAATGTTCAACCACCTAAACCAGGAACACCCGAATATAACCAAATGATGTTGGGTCAAAAGAACTATATGGCAAATTATAGTAAATCTATGCGAGAAGCGGACGCCGCAGCCGATAAGAAAGTCGCAGAAAAAGCAAAAATAGAACAAACCAAGAAAAACGGGAAGAAGGGTTAAATGTCAGAAATTATCCAAGAATCTCAAATTGATTTTGACGGCCGGGATATAGCTCAGTCGCCAACCAACAAAGCTTCGTCTGATAAATTTTTGGTTGTTCTCGATATTCCACCCATAATGAAACCTTATAATACCTCTAAATTTAGGTCAGAAAATACTGTAAACCTAAATTCTTGGCAATTTTCACCGGCTGGAATAAGACTTCCTAAAATTGGAGTTAAAGCTGATGTACTTCCCTGGATGGGACAAAACCTAACCGTAACATCCCAGGTGAGAAATCAGCCGGAAGAATTGGTCATAACTTTCAGAATCGACAACAAGTTCTGCAACTATCACCTTCTTAGAAAGTGGTTCGATGTTATGAACAGGGAAGAAGATTCCGGTATGAACGAGCATTTTGCCAAGGCCAAGGCGGCGCTTGACATAAACGAATTTCATCCATTCCCATTTGACACCAAAAACGATACCCCCGATAAGGAGACTTACCGCCGGGTTGACTTCAAAAATTCATTCGACGACTATAAAACGGACATTACAGTATTTGGCCTGGATGAATATAATAATAAGGCAATAATGTGGTTCTTTTACCGTGTTTTTGTCACCGAAGTGGGTGGAATCGAATATTCCTACACAGACCAGAAAGAGCTGGTTTGTACAGCTAACTTTTCATATAGCCAAGTTAAAATGGAATTGCTTAATTACGACACCATTTGAACAAAAAACCCCGGGAAATCCCGGGGTTTTGAGTATTCAAGGAGCTACTTGAGCTCTTCCTTGAGCTTTTCGGTGATATCGGAAAGACCGGCCTTAGGCGCGGCGCAAGCGCAGATACCATCCTTCTTCTTGTTTTCGGCTTCTTCGATTGCCTTAGCCTTGATTTCGTCGGTATCAGCTCCGAGCCAATCGAGAATTGTCTTAACGGCCTTAGTGGCAACGTCAATATAATCACCAATTTGGTCAAGGATATCATATACACCGAGGTCGGGCTGAAGTTCCTTGAGCTTTTCGATAGCGGGTCTGTAAGCCGCCTGAGCGACAACCAGGCCACGATAAACGTAAGTTAGGATTCTAACAATCTTTGAGCTTTTGGTTAGCCAAGCAATTAGTTTCTTCATGGTGTTCTCCTTATCATTATTTAGATTTCTTACCTCTATCTTTACGGTTTGCGAGCCAGTCTACAATTACAATCCAAAACCCGAAAACAGCACAAAACCCGACTACAACCCAAGCAATTGTATCTTCTCCAAACGATGTCATTTGTGGTCCCTCAACCATCTTACATATTCGTAAACGTCTTTTTGTGTCATTGCCCAAACATTTGTCTGGGCAAGGTGTAAATTTCCCTTATTATCCATATAATCACCCGGCGCCAATATGTATGGTTCATCTCCAGTGGCCAATGGAATGTTTGAATAATTGATTTTGCTTGATATACATCCCGAAACCAAGGTTATACCAATCGAAATCAAAGTTGCTATAATTGCAACCATAAAATTTTGCAGTTCCTGTCTCATTTTTCTTTACCTTCGTAATTCTGTCGATAGTATTCAATGAGCTGGGCTATCTTTTTTGTATCACCGGCCTTGATTGCGTCGGCAATTTCTTTGTCCTGGTTGATTTTGTCGTTTATACGGCTAATTTTACGTATTCTGAAGCATAAAATCACCAACCGAATGGACGTATAAACATATCCCAGGGCCTTTACTATCTTTTTTAACGTGCTTAACATGTCAATATTTAACAAAAAACACGCTCCTATAAGGGTTTAACACATATATTCACTAAATAAAATCGAAGCATTGACGGAGATTAACATGTCGCAATACCTGAACTTGTTAAGTGAACAACAGAATAGCGAACTTGAATATATTTGCGAAGAAAAAAGCATAACCGGTGAGAAGAGACACTATCTTCAAGGTCCGATGATGATGGCCGGTTCCCCAAACAAGAACCACCGCATCTACAACCTGGATGAAATGGTGTCGGAAGTGGCTAGATACGACCGCGATTACATTAAACAGAACAGAGCAGTCGGAGAACTTGACCACCCGCAAAACTCAACGAATGTTAATCCGGTCAATGCGTGTCACATGGTGGTAGAAATGCATCGTGATGGTAACATGTTCTACGGGAAGACCAAGATTCTTTCTACGCCATCCGGTAAAATTGTCGAAAACCTACTCGCAGATGGCGTTCGTCTCGGGATTTCATCGCGAGCCCTAGGCAAATTGGT